>OKVG01000006.1_pt1 | contig 235688 bp, 236 predicted proteins | sample 1606981 | NCBI WGS metagenome assembly OKVG01 (sample SAMN03281018, study PRJEB24777) | human gut metagenome | isolation source: fecal sample PR128 from 1 month old male Malay infant, vaginal delivered... | reverse complement strand
AGGAAGACGGAGATATCAGCGGAAGTATTGAAGTGTTGAATAATGAAGTAGATACAACAAAAGTCGGCATCTATAAAGTAACGTATAAAGTAACAGACAGTCAGGGAGCAAGTACAACAAAGACGATTTATGTAACTGTGAATCCAAAACAGGAAGTGCTGAATGAAGTGCCGGTGATCGATGCATCCGACCGAGTATTGACAGAAGGAGACGCATTTGACGTATTGGAAGGGGTAACAGCTACAGATAAGGAAGACGGAGATATCAGCGGAAGTATTGAAGTGTTGAATAATGAAGTAGATACAACAAAAGTCGGCATCTATAAAGTAACGTATAAAGTAACAGACAGTCAGGGAGCAAGTACAACAAAGACGATTTATGTAACTGTGAATCCAAAACAGGAAGTGCTGAATGAAGTGCCGGTGATCAATGCATCCGACCGAGTATTGACAGAAGGAGACAGATTCGCCGTATTGGAAGGAGTAACAGCTACAGATAAGGAAGACGGTAATCTGACAGATAAGATCCAAGTGCTGAAGAACACCGTGAATAAAGAGGAAGCAGGAACCTATGAAGTGACATATAAGGTAACAGACAGTCAAGGAGCAAGCACAATAAAGACGATCACAGTTACTGTGAGGGAAAAGAGTGCAGATAAGCCTGCGGAACCTCAGAAGCCGAACAAGCCGGCTGACACAAAGCCTGGAAAACCAAGTCAGCAGTCCGAATCGCCGAAGACAGCGGATATGTCTAATATTGGTTTGTTCGGATCTATGTTTGCAGGTTCGTCTGGATTACTGACAATGTTGCTGGGGAAAAGACGCAAAAAGAAATAAGTGGTTTATGAGATTTTAGATACAGTAGCAGGTGCAAAATCGGAAGTTGTGCAGAAGACAGTGCTCCGATCATGCCTATTTTGGTGTTGGAGAGGAGTGGAAAGAGGAAGACTTTGTGCATCACCTTTCAGATGCAGAGTGGAAGGAGTTTGAGAAAGAATTTGCGGATTTGATTAGATAAATCTGGAAAAGGACTTGAAATTCAATGAAGATCAAGTCCTTTTCTTTTTAAATCTGTTTTGTTGTCCACTTGCTGCAATCCCATACTGCGTGTACGACATCCTGGTAAAATTCCGGTTCATGGCAGATTAAAAGCACACTTCCACGATAATCAAGCAGTGCTTTTTTCAAGGAATCTTTTGCATCCACATCCAGATGGTTTGTCGGCTCATCCAAAAGCAGGATATTGGTATCGCGATTCACCAGTTTACAGAGTCTTACTTTTGCCTGCTCTCCTCCGCTTAAGACGCGAACCTGGCTTTCAATGTGTTTTGTTGTAAGTCCGCATTTTGCCAGAGCAGAACGTACTTCATATTGTGTGAATGAAGGGAATTCCTGCCAGATTTCTTCAATACAGGTTGTTCGATTATCTCCTTTGACTTCCTGTTCAAAATATCCGATCTGCAAATTTTCTCCCAGTTCACAGGTGCCGGAAATCGCAGGAATCAGCCCGAGAATACTTTTCAACAATGTCGTCTTTCCGATTCCGTTGGCGCCGACCAGAGCAATTTTCTGCCCTCTTTCCATAGAAAGAGACAGTGGTTTTGACAATGGTTCATCGTATCCGATCACAAGATCTTTTGTCTCAAAAATATATCTTCCCGGAGTTCTTCCGTATCGGAATTTGAATTCCGGTTTCGGACGTTCTGCTGCAAGCTCGATCACGTCCATCTTGTCCAGTTTCTTTTGTCTGGACATTGCCATATTTCTCGTAGAAACACGCGCTTTATTTCTTGCTACAAAGTCTTTTAATTCGCTGATTTCCTGTTGCTGCCTTCTGTAGGCTGCCTCTAACTGTGCTTTTTTAACGGCATATACCTCTTCAAAATGATGATAATCTCCTACATAGCGGTTCAGCTCCTGATTTTCCATATGGTAGATAATATTGATCACATCGTTTAAGAACGGGATATCATGGGAAATTAAAATAAATGCATTTTCATAGTCGATGAGATACCGTTTCAGCCATGCGATATGTTCTTCGTCCAGGTAGTTGGTCGGCTCATCCAAAAGCAAAATATCGGGCTTTTCAAGCAGTAATTTTGCCAGAAGGACTTTGGTGCGCTGTCCGCCGCTTAAATCGGTTACGTCTCTTTCGAGACCGATATCCAGAAGTCCAAGTGCCTTTGCAACTTCTTCAACTTTGGCATCGATAATATAAAAATCGTGCAGAGTCAGAGTGTCCTGAATGGTTCCCAACTCCTCCATCATTGTATCCATTTCTTCCGGAGAGGCCTCTCCCAGAGAATCGCAGATTGCATTCATGCGTTCTTCCAGTTCAAACAAATATGAGAATGCGGACTTTAATCCATCTCGAATCGTCATTCCTTTTTCTAAGACCGTGTGCTGATCAAGGTATCCGACACGGACATTTTTTGCCCATTCAATCTTACCTTCATCCGGCATCAGTTTTCCGGTAACAATATTTAAAAAAGTGGATTTTCCTTCTCCGTTTGCGCCCACCAGTCCAATATGTTCTCCCTTGAGAAGGCGAAAGGATACATCTGCAAAAATGGCGCGATCTCCAAATCCATGTGTGAGATGCTCTACATTTAAAATACTCATGACATAACTCCTTTTTGGTCGTATTTCACTTATCAGAACCATTGTACAGGAAAGAGTTGTATTTGTCATCAAAATTCACCTTTTTGCAGATTTTCCATATTATGTACTGTAATTATATGAAAGGAAAGAACACACTATGCAAAATAATCGGTCTTATTCCAGAAACGAACGGTTTACCTGTCAACAGCAGCCTTATCGCAATATGCCGGTGCAGCGTCGACAGAATCCTTCTTCCTCCTGTGGTGAAGCAGTCTCGTCGCCTTGTTCCTGCCGCATTCCCCGTGATCCACTGGAACATATGACTCTCGCGATGGCATATGTTCCCTGGCAGACATGGGAAGACACTTATGATGTTCATAAGGGATTAGAATGTGGAACAATCTTCCCTGTTTTAAACAAACCATTTTATGGAAAAGGGGGATGTAATCAATGACAGACCGTCCATGTAGAACAGAATTATTAAATCATATCAACGCTGTCAGTTTCGCGGTGGATGAAGTGAAATTATATCTGGATACCCACCCGCAGGATCCGGATGCACTGGCTTATTTCGAAAAATACAGCCGGATGCGCAACCAGGCAATGAAAGAATATGCCATGAATTTCGGACCTTTGACGATTGATACAGCCACAGCATCCTGCAGTGAATACTGGAAATGGATCAATGAGCCGTGGCCGTGGCAGGAAGGAGGATGCTGATTATGTGGAATTATGAAAAACGATTGCAATATCCGGTAAAGATTACACAAACGAACCCACAGATTGCCAAAGTGATCATTTCACAATTTGGCGGCCCATATTGCAGTAACCTATAACATATCCGCAAACCCTTATAAACAGAGGGCTTACGAGATATAAAGATGGAATATCAGCTTGCTGTTTTTCTTGTCATAAACGATATCTTCCACCAAACTTCTCATAAAAATGCCTTTGGTACCATAGTCGATCGCATCATTTTTAATCACATCATATACAGTTTGCACGTTCTTGAGCACGTCAGATTTTGTTTTCGTATCTTCATTATTCTTATTGAGATTTTCCAGTTGCATCAAAATATCTTCCCTGTCTTTTTGCAGACGCTCTTTGTTCCGTTTATATTCTTCCAGAGTATCTACTTCATTTTCATAGGCAATGCGGATCCGTTTCTCTCTGTTTGAAATTTTATCAAGCTCAGACAGGAGCGATTCACGTTCTGATATCTTCTCACCGGTCTCAGCAGAGTGGTAGGAGTATTCAAAATCCATACCGGAAAGAAGTTTTTCAAAATACTCTTCCAGTGCAGCAACCACTTTCTTTTCTGAGATAGAGCAGGATTCTGCATGCATCCCCTTGCTATACCTGTAGCACTGAAACCCGGGTGAGTGTCTGTTTGCACCGTTGTAGGCAAGAGAAGCTCCGCAGTACCCGCATTTTAAAATCCCTGATAACCAATGTTTACATGAGGATACATCACGGCGTTTCAGTGGCTTGTATGTAGTCTGTATCTTTTTCATGCGGGCTTCGAAGCGTTCTTTTGAGTAATGGACTTCATGCGTTCCCATGAATGTTATTCCATTCCACGCGACAAGACCATAATAGAATGGATTTTTCAAGATTCTTTCTACGCTACGGGATTCGAAAGGGTTCCCTCGTCTTGTACGGACTCCCATATCGTTTAGCTTTCTTGTTATCTTCGTAACATCCGAGTTATGGTAGTCAAATTCATCACAGATAAAGTCTACAATCTTCATTTCATCCAGATCAATTTTATAAGGTTCTCCGTTTCCGACAGCATGATATCCCAGAGGTGGGGACATCTGGTATCCTTTTTTTGTAGCCTTTTCTTTCATCCCTCTTAGGACTTCGCCAGAAAGCCGGATAGAGTAGTATTCATCCATCCATTCAATGATTCGTTCGATCAGAGAGCCGAATGGACCATCTATCAAAGGTTCTGACACACTCACAACATCAACATTGCTTTGCTTCCGCAGCAGGGATTTGTATACGATTGATTCTTCTTGATTTCTCGCGAATCTGCTGAATTTCCAAACCAGAATCACATCCACTGGATGATCAGATGATTTTGCAAGCCCGATCATTTTCTGGAACTCCGGACGCTTGTCAGCTTTTCTACCGGATATTCCGATCTCGAAGAAAACCTTCAAAATGATAATATTGTTTTTGGCAGCGTATTCCCGTAGTAGTTTCTCTTGCGAATCCGGTGAAAGCTCTTCCTGCTTATCAGTGGATACGCGAACGTAACCATAGGCATACTTTACGCTCATAGTAGATCATCTCCTCATTTAATTTATGTAAAAATAGGTACAAAAATAACAGCCAGCACATGAACGAATGTTCTGGATTGCAAGCTGTTTCCGAAGATGATACAATATTCTTGGATTTCAATCGCATATCTTCGGATATGTATTGCCGTCCCGGTGTTGGTAGCACTGGGGCGGTATTTTATTCTCCTAAAGAATCGAGAGAGTTCATTAAGTCTTCCGTACTCATACCGGCAGCGGAAGAAGTGTATGCGTCAGTGATCTGCTTTGCGTATTGGGTGTATACGTCAGTTAATTTCAATGACCATTCTTCATAAACACTGTACTCATCCCCATTTTTCTGCATTAGCGTAGCCATTTCGGAAACTCCCTGATTAGAAATCTCGGCCAGTTTTTCAACCTTGCTATTTGATAATTCAGCAAGTGCATTTAAGTCTCCGGCAATCGGAGCTGCTTCGTTATTATATTCTTCCACAAGTCCCGGAGTCGCGTCAGCAATCTTCTTTGTATAATCATCGAGAATGCTTTGATATGTCACTTCGACTTCCGGTTCTTTTTCCGTAGACTCTGTTTTCGCAGTATTCTCTTTTTCTGGTTCTTTATCTCCGCCACATGCTGTAATTGATAATGCCGTAGCTCCTACTAATAACATTGCTACAATTTTCTTTTTCATGGTTTCCTCACTTTCTTACGTACATTAACACCACTTTACTCTATATAAACGCCGAAGCGGTTATATCATTTTAAAACCATCTTGAAATTTGCAAAATATATGTTCGAATCATTGCAAAATAATAAAATATCTATATAATGAAAATACAAGGTGGTGTAGTTATGAAAAAATTAAAAAGTAAAATAAAATATCATTCAGCTATAATTTTTCCAATACTTTCCTTTATATTGTTGTCAGTGATAGATAACAAGTATGGGTTACTTTCGAAAGTACCAGAAAAGAAAATAGATGCGTTGATAGGGATTATAATATCTATAGTAGGAATATTCTTAACGGTACTTACGATTTATCTATCATTTCCTAAAAACGATACTGTAAAACAAAGAATGAAAAAGACAGGGCATAATCATATTTTGTTAAGCAATATCTGCGCAGGAATCATACTTTTAAGTGTTGCTTTGTTGATTTGGTTGTTTACAAATTGTTATTCTATTGTTATTTGCCTGTTTTGCGCAGGCTTAGCGAATATGCTTATTACAGGTTACTATATTTTAGTGCTTAGCAATTTTTCCTAAATGATAGCCTAAAAATCTTTCTAACTCTTTTTTAATATATTCTATATTCGTAACAGTACTATCGGTTAATTCCAGTGGTACTGTTTTTGTGTACACAGATTCAATAAAATTTAGAGTTTCATCAACTCCCAACTCATTTTTTCCATATAATTTTAATAATGGAATATCTTCCCGCGTGGAATTATTTTTTATTGCTACCATCCTCTCTATCAGATTTGGATTATGTTTTTCTTCTAACTTGATTTTTATTTTAAATTTTCTTGCTTGGAAATCCGAACCTAGGGATTCTTTTACAGTTGGAATGTCATCCATGCAGTTCGGCTTAGCAAATTCCATTTCAATCCAAGATGGATTTAGTATAGAATTGGCTTCTTGTCTGATATCTTCTATCATTTCTGGAAAAATGTGTATTTCGGACATATTTCCAGATTTTTCCCAAATGAATTGACGTAAGGCCTCATGAATTTTTGATATTTTTTTGTTCGCAATTACTGCCATTCGATTATGGACGAAATCTATATAAAAAAAGGTATATGCTTCTAATTGCTCCCCGCTTTCGACAGTAGTGTATGGAACAGCTTCTTTAGTCAGCTTATTTCTTTTCTGCACAAAACTTGTTGCTCTTATAGTTTCATCGGTAGAGCAAGTTCCAAACATTTTTTTATCGTCATACTCTTTTATGTCAAAAAATAATTTCTTTTTTTCAAATTCCATATCATAAAAATCTATTTGCGGAAAAGCGGATTTAAAAATGGTATAGGTTGCTAAATTAAGATTATCTGAATTTAAGCCATTTACAGACCAACAAGGTTCTGGTTCTAAAACATAAAATTTTATCATCTTATGTACAGTCATAAAAAACATCTCCTACAAAAACACCAGTTCGATAAAAGGCGTTTTTTTATATAGGAATCACAATACGCTTTTAAAATCCATAATCTTTTCATCATATCCAGCCAGCCTTGCAATCTGGCTTTTTGTCATGCCCGGATTCTCATAGATTAAAGAATCTGGTATGAGAAGTTCTGCGGCGAATGTGTTGGCTTCGTTTTCTTCTTTGAGCTTAGAAAACAATGTGCTTCCGTAGAAATAGCAATCATTTTTTCTGTGTAATTGAGAATGTCCCAATTCGTGACTCAAAATAAATTTCTCCATTGGAGTTCCTATTATTTTTTTGTTTAGCATAATGCATTTTTGTCTTTTAATAAGTAAGTAGCAACCTAATACATCACCGATATCGCATATTTGATAAATTGTATTTGTGTAATCACATAATTCATAAGGGTTTCTTGTGCCGTATTTACTTATTAAATTGTTCACTATTGTTTTTACATCTTGCCTCAAGGTAATCACCTACTTTTTATTTTTGTTCGGATTAAACTTGACCTTGTTGATTTCCTTAACAGTAGTTACTAATGACTTTAATTGCTGTTCGAATAAAATTTTTGTTTCTGGGCTCATTTCAGTACCGTCGAAAAACAGTGGTGCCCCATCTTTTGCTTCCAATTTTTCCATTAAGTCATTTACTGTCTTGGAAATGTCACGCTCATCTCTCGTTGTCAATGATGCTGCATTATCCCTATGTTCCTCATAGAAATATGTTAATGGTACATCGAAGTAATCAGCTATCTTAGTAAGCTTCTCATCTTTTGGTTTACTTCGCCCATTCTTCCAATCAGAAAAAGTAGACTTAGTTATACCAGTAGCTTTCGCAACATCCGCATCTTTACATCCTTTTTCATCTCTTAACTTGCAATAAATTTCATACATAATACACCTCATAAAAAAATTCTGAAATCAGTACAAAAAAGTATTGACAAGTTCTGAAATCCGCACTATAATAAAGCTACAAAGTTCGGAAATCAAAACAGAATTGTAGCGCAATTCTTTGTCAATGTATCTGGTAAATATATTGTAACTGATTTCCGAACTAAAATCAATAGAAAGTTCGGAAAAGAGGTGAAAAAATGTACGAAAAATATGCAGAGTTGCGTGATTCGAAAGAAATTACGGATTACAGAGTTGCTTCTGATACAGGAATTACGAAGTCTACGTTTACAGACTGGAAAACAGGGAGAAGCAAGCCGAAAGTAGAAAAACTAAAAGTCTTAGCCGATTACTTCGGTGTATCAGTTGAGTATTTTTTGGAGTAGGAGGAAAAAAGAAAAATGAAATGTCCTAAATGTGGAGAAGAAAAGAGAGTCAGAGGTAATGATTCATTTTGTTGGAAATGCGGTTTTCCGTTAAATGCAGCAGCACGCGATGGAAATGTTCTGGAGTTAAGATCCTTTTTTCTGGATGTTGATTCAGGCGTGATGCTTGTGAATGGGAAAGAAGTAAATAATGTGACCGCATTTTCCTTTGCATTAGATAAGGGAAAATACGGTCTGTCGATAACACTAGATAACCATTTTCAAGCTATTGCATCGTTAAATACTGGAACAAAAGTTTCATAACTAGCTCTGGGAGCCAATGATGTTTAGATAAAATGTCACTAAATTTTGATAAAAATCCCTTTTTTAATGGCGTGTCATTTTCTGTTAAAGCCTCTATATATGAAATCAATTTTTCGGCTTCAACAGTATCTTTTGAAGAAATGTTTTGTGAATGGATAAAAGAAAGGGCTTCTTCAAAAGAGATGCCATTGTTTACGGTGATACATCCGGTATTGCTAATAGCTGAACCTGTAACAGGTGCATTAAAAATATTAGTTTGCGCAGTTGGATTCAGAGCAGATTCAAATTCTTTATAATTTATACCTTTATGAGTAATTTGGTGAACAAAGCTGCCACTCTTATAAAATTTGATTTTGACATATCCTTCATCTTCCAGGTATCTCAATGCAGCATCTACTTTGAAGATAGGTAGTTTAGTGGCATCTGCTATGGTGGCAAAATTTATCATTTCTGAATTTTGATTTTGAAAAACAGAAGCAAGATAATCAAGAATAACTTTAGAATCATTAGTGATCATAGTGTCATATCCTTTCGTATTTGATAAGGAGATTATAGCACAGACAGGAGGAATAATGAACAATTTAACAGTATTTGAACAAAACGGTCAGCTACTCACCGACAGTAGAGAAGTAGCAATGATGGTAGGAAAAGACCACTCAAAACTTTTAAGAGATATCAAAGGATATGCAAGTCATCTCATTGAAGCCAATTTTGGATTGAATGAATACTTCATTGAATCAGAGTACAAGGACAGTATCGGAAGAACACTTCCATGTTAGCTCTGCACAAAGAAAGGATGCGACATGATCGCCAACAAAATGACCGGAAAGAAAGGTGTCATTTTCACAGCTACATATATTGAAGCATTCGAGAAGATGAAAGATTTCATCGAAAAGGGAACACAGTAAGTTGGCATTCCATTAAAAGAACAGGTGGAATCACTGGAAGTGGTAGCAAGCATGTTAAGAATGAACGATGCAAGCAAATTGCTGATGCTGAAAGGGTTCTATGATTCTTACCATATTCCGACAGGGTTCTTACCGAATTATGAGTTTAACGGAAATAGGGAAATGAAGTCACTCACAGCACTGCTGAAAGAAAATAATCTCGGAATCAGTGCGGTGCAGTTCAATAAGAAACTTCTATCTTCCGGAATCTTGGAAGAAAAGGAACGCCAGTCAAGTAAGGGAAGAGTGAAGAAGTTCAAATCACTGACAGAGAAAGGTTTGAAATACGGTGAAAATGCAGTCAGTCCTCATAATCAGAAAGAAGTGCAGCCATTGTATTACAGTGACACGTTCAACGAACTATTTGAGATGGTGATGACCGCCTAGCCGGCTCTGACCCGGTGTAAATTCAGAGGACAGAATACAAGAAAGAGAGGTAAAACATTGATGAAATTAAAAAAGAGATTAGAGAACCTAGAAAGAAAAAGCTTTTATTACGATTATATTACTAGAAAATACGTATCTGATAAAAACTTATTCGATGAGTTCGACAAAATTGATTCTGAATTTAGAATTTCAGAATTGGAAAAGCGAGCAGATAAAAAAAGTACCTGCCCGCTACGGATTATCTTAATCCTTGCAATCTCCGCTTTAATGTTGCTTGTTGTTCAGCTTTTTTTGAAATTTCGTCAGTCAAGTCATTAGATTTGAGAATTCGAATTAAAGAGTCTGTTAAAACTTCTTCTAATTCGGATTTTGTAATCGTTTCATTTTTACAACATGTGTTCACACAGTCGGAAACGATATTTTTAATAGTTGTATCAAGCATAACATTTCTCCTTTCGTAATACTCGGACATGCCAGTGTCCTGTATTTACAGTATAGGAGATATGGAAACAAATGACAATAAAGATTCAAAACAGGAGGTAAAAGAGATTGAATGAATTATTCACAATCAACGCAGATGGTAATGAACCGACCGTATCAGCAAGAGACTTACACAAGGCTCTTGGAATAAGAAAAAGATTTTCTGAGTGGTTCGAAAAGAATTCACAAGGATTTATTGAAAACGAAGATTTCTCCAACCCGTACCTAAAAGTACGAGTTCAGATTGAGGGTGGTAGAGAAGTTCAAAGGGAGGTCGAAGATTTTGATTTATCAGTAGACATGGCAAAGCACATCTGCCTTATGTGTAGAACTGATAAAGGAAAAGAATGCCGACAAAGATTAATTGACCTCGAGAAAGCATGGAACACACCGGAACAGGTAATGGCAAGAGCCTTAAAGATGGCAGGAAAGACCATCGACAGCCTGAAAGACAGGTGCAAATTCCTTGGCGGACAAGTGGTAGAGCAACAGAAGCTAATTGAGGAGATGACACCGAAAGCGAACTATGTTGACCATATTCTGGAATCAAAATCGTTGGTAGCGACTACGCAGATCGCCAAGGACTACGGAATGTCTGCGGTGAGATTTAACCGGATTTTGAATGATATGAAAATCCAGTACAAGGTTAATAAACAGTGGGTGCTCTACTCGAAATATCAGAATTGCGGCTATGTACATAGTAAAACAATCGATATTACAAGGAGCAACGGTGATCCGGATGTAACAATGCAGACACAGTGGACGCAAAAAGGACGCTTGTTTTTATATGAGGAACTTAAGAAAACCGGTATTTATCCAGTAATTGAGCAGAACGCAGCATAAGGAGGTACACATGAGCGAAAAAGAAAAGGAAATCATCAGAAAAGTAGCGCAAGCACTGCCGGATATGTCCGACATGAATAAAGGATACTTTCTCGGCTTTGCGGAGGCTATGGCATCGCAGAAAAGCCAGAAAAAGGAAGAAGAAAATGAGGACAAGGAGAATGAATAGGACAACATACCTCGGACAATCCATCTGGCATACATAGTAGAGGGGTGGTGAAATGAAAGGAATCGAAGTAGTAAGCATGATCAAAATCAATGGTTCTTGGGTAAACCAGGAGGACTTAAGCAAAGAAGAGTTTTCTCAGATTTTGGAGAAAAAATTAGACGAGACAATGAAAAATATAGGATTCGAAAGAAGAAAAACCGCCTAGGCGGTAGAAAGGGAGGACAAGCATGGAAATTAAAGGAACCTACCACTGCCAGACTACCAACCACCCCAACACATTAAATAGCTGGGACATCCGGTCAGTCTCTGTAGAGATGCCGGAAGTGCAGGACAAGCCTTACTGGATCAGAGTCGGTGCGATGGTGATCGGGTTTATCTTGGTAATGCTGGCGTGGTATCTGGTGTTTGGGTATTAAAAAAGAGTGCTGTCACAGGGCGGCAACCCTCGAGCACTCAAGAAAAGTAAATCAGTTAAAGTATAGAGAAAATTTGAGGAAAAGTCAAATGATTACAAAAACAATACTTAGCAACCATGAAGAATGGCTTAAAAATAGAAAAAATGGAATCGGCGGTTCTGAAATTGCCGCTGTAATCGGGAAGAATCCGTACATGACAAATGTGGAGTTGTGGGAGTTGAAAACTGGAAGAAAGGAAGCAAAAGACATTTCAAATCTTCCTTATATTAAATATGGTACACAGGCAGAGCCATTATTAAGAGAACTCTTCCGGCTGGACTTTCCAGAATACCAAGTGAGATATGAGGAAAACAACAGTTTTCGAAATGATAAATATCCCTGGGCGCAGGCTTCAGTAGATGGTTGGCTTTTTGATGGAGATGGGAGACTTGGAATCTGGGAATGTAAGACAACGAACATTTTAAACGGAAATATGAGAAAGAGATGGGACCACCAGATCCCGGATCATTATTATTGCCAGTGCTTGCTGTATATGGCAGTTCTTGAGGCTGATTTTTGCGAGTTAAAAGCGCAGCTAAAAAGTGAATATGCTGGTGAGGTATTCGTTCAAACAAAACATTACCATTTTGAACGGAAAGATGTGAAAGAAGATATGGAATACCTGATGAAAGAAGGAAAACGATTCTGGGGATACGTGGAGCGAGATGAATGCCCGCCGCTTATCATTCCGGATGTAATAAGAAGATAAAGGAGAGAAAAACATGGAATTAAGAGTCAATGAAGTGAAAATGCCGGAGAAAATTACATTTAATTATGAAGAATTAAGGTCAGAAATACAGAAAATAGTAGAAGACCACAGTAATTTAGTGTACACCGGAGAGCAAATTAAGGATGCTAAATCAGATAAAGCAAGCTTGAATAAGCTAAAAAAAGCCTTAAATGACGAAAGAATAAGACTGGAAAAGGCTTATTTAGAGCCATTTAACGAATTTAAGACTCAAATTAACGCCTTAATTAAGCTTATTAACGATCCTATTAACCTTATTGATAAGCAAATTAAGGAATTTGAAGAGTACGAGAAGCAGGAAAAACGAAAGCAAATCGAGGAACTCTGGAACAGTAAATCAACACCGTTCGAAATTTCTTTGGAATGTATTTTTGACAGTAGATGGTTAAATAAGACAACATCCATGAGGTCCATCGAAGATGTTATGAATGCATTTATCACAAGCGTGGAGAAAGATGTGGATACACTTTCAAAATTACCGGAATTTGGCTTTGAAGCATTAGAAGTCTATAAATCCACTCTGGATATCAACAGGGCGTTAAATGAAGGGCAGCGCCTAGCAGAAATACAGAGGAAAAAAGCAGAATACGAAGCAGAACAGGAAAAATTGAAAGCAGAGAAGGAAGCAAAAAATGAGGCAGAGTTCCAGAAGAAAGAAGAGGATCTTCCTGGACAGATTGGATTTACAGACGCAAAATCTTTTGAAGAATGCATGAATCCACCGGAAACAGAGATGGCAAAGTGCGTGACAGGGATTGAAAAGGAAGTATTTGAGGAGTGCGTAGCTAGGGAGCGCCAGTGGGTATCATTTCAGGCAAATTTAACAACAGAGGACGCTTTGGCATTAAAAGCATTTTTCAATAGCAGAAACATTGAATTCAAAGCAATTTAAGAAAGAGAGGAAAAGAAAATGGCAGTAGGAAATAGTTTAACAGCAAGAAAAAACACAGGAATCTCAGCATATTTGACACGGGAAGCAGTTAAAAACCAGATTAACAATGTGATTGGCGGGAAGAACGGTCAGAGATTTATTTCTGCAATTGTATCGGCTGTAAATAACAATGCAGCATTACAGGAATGCACAAATCAATCGATCCTTTCCGGTGCGCTGCTGGGTGAGTCGCTGAACCTTTCACCGTCTCCGCAGTTGGGACAGTATTACCTTGTGCCGTTTAATGACAGAAACAAAGGTAAGGTGGCGCAGTTTCAGCTTGGATATAAAGGGTATATCCAGCTCGCAATTCGTTCCGGACAGTACAAAAAGCTGAACGTACTGGCGATTAAAGAGGGCGAGCTTGTCAGGTTTGATCCTCTGAACGAAGAGATTGAGGTACATCTGATCGAGGATGAAGAAGCGAGGGAACAGGCTGAAACAATCGGATATTATGCAATGTTTGAGTATACAAATGGGTTTAAAAAGGCGATCTATTGGAGCAAAAAGAAAATGGAAGCCCATGCATTAAAGTATTCCAAAGGATATCAGGCGAAAAAGGGATACACGTTCTGGGAAAAGGACTTTGACGGAATGGCATATAAAACTATGCTGCGTCAGCTGATCTCTAAATGGGGAATCATGTCTATCGATATGATGTCGGCAATGGATGCAGATATGGCAGTGATAAACGATGACGGAACAAAAACATACGTCGATAACGATAGCGATGTGGAGATTATTGACATGGAACAGTCGCAGGAAGAAAAAACTGAATCTTCCGAAAGAGGACAGAGTGCAGCAGCGGCATTGTTTGGAAATTAAGAGGTGAATTGATATGAATAAAATTATTTTATGCGGACGACTGACGGCAGATATAGAAATGAGATACACAAATGACGGGAAAGCAGTAGCAAGTTTTAATTTTGCCGTAAACCGCAGATTTAAGAGGGACGGAGATCCAAGCACCGACTTTTTCCGGTGCGTAGCATTCGGAAAGATTGCGGAAACATTCGAAAAGTGCAATGTTGGAAAGGGAACGAAACTCTTAATTGATGGAGAAATGAGGAACAACAACTATGAAAAAGACGGTGTGAAGTATTATGGAATGCAGATGATTGTCAGTGGATTTGAGTTTTGCGAAAGCAATGGAAGCAGCGGACAGTCTGCTCCGCAATATGGACAGCCGGACCACGATGGATTCCAAAACGTCCCTGATGGAGTTGATGAAGAACTTCCGTTCATGTAGGGCGATCACATGAAGAAAACAAGAGAATGCATACATTGCGAGAGATTTTGGGAGTGCAAAGGCAAGGAAAAGGATGAGCCTTGCCTGCACTACAAAGAAAGGAAAGAAAATGGCAGTAAACAGTAAAAAGAAAGGTGCAAGATTTGAACGGGAATTAGCTGGTATCTTCCGTGATTATGGATATCAAGAAGCGCGCAGAACAGCGCAGTACTGTGGAAATACGGGTGATGCTTCTGACGTAGTCGGTCTACCTTTGATTCACGTGGAAGCAAAACACCAAGAGCAGATGCGGCTTTATGACTGGATGGATCAAGCAAAGAGAGATGCCGCAGCGAATAGAACAGGAAAGCTTCCTGCTGTATTCCATAAGAAAAACAATCATAAAATCCTTGTTACGATGGAGCTGGATGATTGGATGCAAATATACCGCGAATACCAATCTGGAATGCAGATAGATACAGAAAGGCTGTGATTTAATGTCAAAACGATACTACTGGCTTAAGCTACAGAAAGATTTTTTTACACAGCCCAAAATTAAAAAGTTACGGAAAATTGCTGGCGGCGATACTTATACCATTATCTATTTAAAAATGCAGCTGCTGAGTTTAAGCAATGGCGGAAAGCTGTTTTTTGATGGGATTGAAGAGAGTTTTTCAGAAGAAATTGCTCTGACAATAGATGAAGATCCAGACAATGTGAAAGTAACTGTGCAATACCTACTATCTCAAGGACTTATTGAGCCCTGTTCCGAAACAGAATTTTTAATGACGGAAACCCAGTCTTTAATCTGCTCGGAATCGGAATCAGCGGAGCGTGTCAGGGCATCAAGAAAAAATAAGGCGTTACAATGTAACACGAATGTAACAGAGTGTAACAACAATGTGCAGAAGTGTAACACAGATATAGATATAGAGTTAGATAATAGAGATAGAGTAAGAGATAAGACTGATAGCAAAATAAGCTATCAGCTGATCGCCGACACATTTAATGATATCTGTAAGAGTTTTGATAGAGTTGAGCGGATTTCCGATAGCAGGAAGGAAGATATTGATGCAGCCTGTAAGAAATTTGGTTTTGAACAGATCAGAACCGCATTTGCAAAAGCAGAGAACAGTAAATTCCTGAAAGGCGAAGAATGCAAAGGGGCTTATAAATTCAAGGCGAATTTTAACTGGATTATCAAAGAAGAGAATTTAAAAAAGATTCTAGGAGGAAATTTTGATAATGAGCCGGGAAGAACAGAGAAGCAATCAAAACCGCCAGTAAGCAGAAATCTAAACAACTTTGAGCGCAGAGGATACGACATGGACTCTCTGGAAGAGCAACTACTGAACTCGAATTAAGGAGGAACTATGGAACCGAAGAAAGTAACAATAAATTACGCTCTGCTCTGCAAGGAACTAGAAAAGCAGGGCAAGACGAAAGAGAAATTCTCGGCAGAACTCGGGAGAAGCAAGTCTTTTGTCTGCAATATGGCAGCGTTTATGTACGGCAGCACCAAGCGCAAGAGAAAGAAGAGGGTGAGAGGAAAATGAGTAGAGCAGCACATTTTTTGGATAAGTACCGATTCCAGATTGAAGAGATGGTGAAACTTAGATGCACAGACGATCATATCCTCAAGGTCTTACACGACACCCAAAAGGATGTGCAGTTCTCAAAGGAAACTCTCGTCCGCTACATGGATGAGACTGGGATCCGGAAACGCAGAGTAGTAAAAGGATGGACGCAGGAACAGGTCTTTGAATGGGAGGAATACTGCAAAAATCTAAGAGGAAACGAGAGAATCAAAGGAATGTTGATCGTTCCGGGAGATAAGAAGAAAGAAAAATAGAAAGGAGCCAGCCTCCGGCCGGGGCAAGGGTATACCGGGCTTCTGAGAAAATGGATAAAGAGAAAAAAGCAATCGAAAGAATTAAAATGGCAAGTGAAATGAGTCTGCATCACTATGGTAGACCGCTTATTTGCACATACAGCGGAGGAAAAGATAGTGATGTGATGTTAGAGATTTTTAAGCGATCCGGAATCCCGTTTGAAGTGCATAACAGCCATACAACGGCAGATGCGCCACAGACAGTTCGGCATATCCGGAAGGTATTCCGAGAACTGGAACTGCATGGAATTAGGTGCGAAATAGAAAAACCACGCTATAAAGGAAAATTGATTAGCATGTGGAGCTTAATTCCAGAAAAGCTTATTCCGCCGACAAGAATTGTAAGATACTGTTGCTCTACGCTGAAAGAAACTGGATGTGCAAACCGGTATATCGCAACCGGAGTAAGATGGGACGAAAGTACTTCCAGATTGAAAAGGGAAGAGTTTGAAAAGCTCGGACAAACCCAAAAAGAGAAAGAAAAATTTACGAAGATAATGCTGATGGAGGATAACGATGCACGAAGACGGATGAGTGAGCTATGTATGCAGCAGAAAAAAATGATTGTAAATCCTATCATAGATTGGACGCATAGTGATATCTGGGGATATATAAATTCCGAGAAAATAGAGACGTGCGAGCTGTACCAGTGCGGATATGATCGTGTGGGGTGCATTGGTTGCGTGATGGCAGGAAAGAAACGATACAAAGAATTTGCAGACTTCCCGGGATACAAGAAATTATACATACATGCGTTTGAAAGAATGTTGCAAGAAAGAACAAGGAGAGGAAAAGAGAATACGTGGAAAACAGGAGAAGAAGTTTTTAACTGGTGGATGGAAGACGAAAATATACCAGGGCAAATGAGCATAGAAGACTTTATTACGGAGGAATAGGTGATGGGAAAAGTTGATGATTATACAGCCGGTAGATCACAGGGATTGATTCTAGCAAGGGAGATTGTAAAAAAAGACGGTATCGAGGGACTGGAGAAAGAAATCCAGTTCCGGAATATCACAGGAATAAATACAGCATTAACCAGAAAAGAACTAAACATTGCCTGCGAGAAGATTAAAAACATGACGCTGGACACAATGATGGTGATCGCAGTTGCGACACTGCACGACGAATTCGGTTTTGCCGGGAAACGGTGCAAGAGATTTATTGACCGGATGAACCTTAAGGCAGAGTGTCTGGTGGATGATATGGCAACGTGGGACGAATACACAAAGATGATTAAGGATGAGATCGGAATCGAGATGACGATACGGAGGAATGACTAATGCCAAAATGAAAGAAACACCAGAACAAATTATCAACAAATGCGTGAATAGCATAGTCAAAGAGATAGCGAGATGGAAATACATACAAGAGCATGGATGCAACGATCCGTTCTGGCCAGATGGATGCAACATGAATCTTACAAGAAACCATATTATAAGCTACAAGCATGATATACGGGAGATGTGCGAAGAGAATAATATGCCACTGCCGGAGGGATATTACCTGCCAACGCCGCCGGAAGTTGATAACAACTACATGGCTAGCCTAAAGCAGAAAGAGAGAGTCGAAAGAATGTGCCGGTATGGAGCGAAGTTTACGAAGAAAAAGACAGAATATGACTTAGAACAAATGAGTTTGTTTTAACGGAGGAATGACTAATGCCAAAAACAGAAGAAACATGGATGGACGGGATCACCTCAGAAATGATGGAGCATATATGCGACAACCTGTGCAAGCATCCAGATCAGTTAAGCGGTGAAGCACTGGAAGATAAATGCGCAGAGTGTAAGATGGGACGGTTTGTGCGCGATATTTTGAACCAATATAACAAGGTGAATGATTTTACAAACAGCCAGTGTGCGAAGCTGTTGGAGCAGATGCATGAGCTGGAAGAGCGTGATACGGCGAAGAAACCGAAAAAATACGGAGTGACAGACAGCCAAGGTGTATTCTATCCATTGGTTGGAGTTGATGGAGTACCGTATGACTTATGTCCGAATTGTGATAGTAATTTATGTACAACTGGTATGTTTAGAAGAAGCAAAGAAAGAATGAAGTATTGTGAGAAGTGCGGCCAGAGATTAGATTGGAGTGAGTAACATGGAAGAATTAAAGAAATGCCCGTTTTGCGATTCCGACAGAGGATATTATATGCTGGAAAGAGTACATAGAGCTTTATTGTTTAATTTTGACGGTGAACCGATCGGAGGAACAGAAGATATGACAGACTATGCGGGGCGTAGAAAACAATGTATCAACTGTCATAAGATACTCCCCAAAAAAATGTTTGAGGAAGTGATGGAAAAGTAAATTATTATTCCAAATTTCAGAAGAGCATTTGGAAAAATATTTTGAACTGTTGGAGGTGGAGTGATGAAAAAATATGATATTTTAATTGCAAAATTGTATGCGTGCTGTGGAAATCAGGAAGAGTTTCCGCGTGAGCCGATTACCGTTGATACTAATAAAATGAGTGAGTTATTAGAAGGTGTATTTATAGAAGCGGGATTGTTGGAGGTAGAGTGATGAAAATAATGATAACTATATTGCGCAAAAATGGAGAATGCAGAACTTGGACAAATGCAAGTGCGGAAGAACACTTAGTAATGAGTCTTACAGCTTACGCGGAAGGTGTAAAAAGATGTGCGGAATCATGGGGAAAAGAAACGGAAGAAGTGGAAAGAGTGCTGAAAGAAGCGCTGGAAAACGAGAAATAAAGTATGAACGTATTAGAGAAAATCGTGGAAGAAATCGAATCCATGAAAAATGACGCCTACGAAACACTGAAGGAAGAAAAGAAAAGACATGGAGCGAGCAAAACAGCAGAAGAGCTGGAAAGCTATATGTATGGGCTGACTCGCGCAGTAGATATTGTGGAGAAGTATGTGGATAAGGAGAATGTGGAATGAACGTATTAGAAAAGATTTTGGAAGAGATAGGAAATGCATCAATTAAAGTGTCTACTGTAGGATTACCGCATAAATACTTTAAAGCGATCGGAACTAAAAAGATCGAGGAAATCATCCGTTCTCACATGGACGATATTCCAAATTGCGGAGATTGCAGTCGAAGAAAGCAGTATCAGATCGGATATGAAGACGGGAAGAAAGATAAAGACTGGATTTCAGTAGAAGATAGATTGCCAGAAGATGATGATATGAGATTCTATATGTGTATTGTCGAAAATCACGAAGAGGATTTGCCGATGTTCTGCCAGTATGATAGTGAATATGGATTTGGATTTTGGCATGATATTTACGATTCGACAAGTTTAGGATTTGTTGATACGGAGTTTAGTACAAATGATGAATTGGGGTATGAAAAGGTTGTAGCATGGCAGCCACTTCCAGAACCATACAAGGAGGAATAACATGGACATTTTAATCACAATCGCATTTTTGACCCTTTACTACATATTGGGACCGGGAACCGTGATTACTTTAAAGACAGGATTGGAAGAGGATGTAAAACTAGAAGGTGCGGATTACCTGATGGCTGCGGGATTCCCGATACTGCTATTTGTGGTGTTTTTGGATTGGATTGTGCGAAAGATAGTGAGGTAGGAAGATGAAAAAATTTAATTGGAACGAATTTAAAAATAAAGACAATAAGATTGCGGTGTACTGTAAGACTGAGGAGGAAGCGGTAGACTTTTGTAAGCAGATGCACGAACATGGAATGAAGTGGTGTAACGGAGAAAGTTATTTGAAAAATACAAATTATATGCGCAACGAAGGAACGTGTTATTACGGAAGCGGAGAATATTCGACTCGTGATTTTGCGGAAAAGTACAATTATAAAATCTTAGAATGGAGTGATTACATGGACAAAGAATTTACCAAGGCAGATCTGAGAGATGGGATGGTAGTTGAGCAAAGAAATGGTGAAATGTATCTTGTATTGGCCGGGATGGTAGTGAGAAGAGGCGGACGCAATCATATAGGCGGTTATGATGATGACTTGAAATGGGAAGGTTATACAGGAGGAGACATCGTTAAAGTCTATAGGATTACTCCGGAATCACTCGGATGCATAAAAGATGTGTTTATTAAAGGCAACCTCGAACTCATCTGGGAACGCACCGAATCGAAGAAAATGACTGTGGAAGAAATGAAACAGAAGCTGGAAGAGCTGACAGGAGAGGAAATTGAGGTAACGGAATGAACAGGGAAACCATGAGACGCAGGAAGGAGAAGAGAAAATGCTAATTGAAGATAAAGTGCAGATAGAAGCAGTGAAAACAAGATCGTATATGATGGGCGAGATAGACGGAAAAGTGATGATTACGCAAGGTAGATATATTGTATTTGTGAAGAAAGAAGATTTCTTGCTCGACATAGATAAGCAGAAGAAATTGCCAGAAGATGGGGTGAAACATTTTTCCACAGAAAATATTCAGAGCCAAATGAGGGCGGCCAAGTTGTCAAACAGAATGCTTACAACTGGCAAAAGCATTCTGAGAGCAATAAGAGACGAGACAACAGGGGAATACGCTTGGTTTGATAATAAATATTTGAAAATGTTTGACGGATGCACGCCAAATCTTATTAAATACCAAGGAAACTCTGAATACTACGATGCCGTGTTTACACGCTACGGAGAAATAATAGGCATCATACTTCCTGTGAGGGTGAGTGAATGGTGATAATAAGCTAGATGTAGAAAGGAGACAGCGGACATCATGAAGAAAATAGAAGCATACACTATGGCAACGAGAAAGCCCTGTGAGACCGCTTTAAAGCAACAGGAGCATAAAGCCTTTGCCTGTGATTTTAAAAGGGCTGACAGAACAAATACGGACACTCTGGAATACATAGCAAGCAAGTACAACATCAAAAAGCCAATTCCGGGAGGTGATTGAGGTGGATAAGAATATAATCTATGAGTACATGGATGCGAAAGCGCTTGTGAAAGAGACAGAGGAAGATATCAGACGGCACAGAAGAAAGACGTTTGTGCAGGATAAAGTGACAGGCAGCAATCCAGAGTTTCCGTACCAACCACAGAGCTTTAATATCTCTGGATGTGTAGAGAACACGGTGAATATAGACGAAGAGGAACGGTTGTTGGAAGAACGAAAGCTGAACGCAAAGCAGATTAAAGTAAAAGCAGAGCGAGTAATCAATAAAGCTCCGGTAAGGATGCAGAGGATTATCCGGTTCAAGGTCATGCAAGGACTGACGTGGGATGAAGTGGCTGCGAAAATGAAAGGAAATTGCACAGGGGAAAGCGCAAGGAAAGAATTTCAGAGGTGGATGAAAGAAAAATAAAGTTTGTCCGTTTTGTCCACATTGTCCGCTTTAAATAATATATAGTATAACATGGAGTTAGAAGAAAGACTCCAAAAGCTTTCCAAACAACATTCGGAACACCGCCGGACTTTCACCCTTTCTCGTCTGGCGGTGTTTTTATGCCGTGGCAAATGTAGGGCAGACAGGTTCGACTCCTGTACACGGCTTCGGATGTAAAGTAGCGGCTGGTAGACGGCCCTTAAATGATTAAGCGCGCGATCGGCTTTGCATCTGATTGGTACCAATAGCAGGTATCCGCAGATCTGCAAAACAAACAAAAATAGATTCAGCAATCTATATTTAGTGTCAGTACCCGAGTGCGGATAGGGTAAAGGGTGTCAATAAAAGGCATCCTACGGGTGTATAGCTCAATTGGTAGAGCAATCGGCTGTTAACCGATGTGTCGTAGGTTCGAGTCCTGCTATACCCGTTGTGGACTACTGCAAGTTACTCCTTTTTCCTATAAATTTTGATTGTGTACTTGGTTATTTTGGTTTTGTTGCTGTTATAATTCTTTCATTTTGCAGTAGTCCTAAATTCTTAGCATCCAGAGATGGGTGCTTTTATTATGCTTAAAAGGTGGTGAGTCCTATGACAGAAAAACAGAAAATATTTGCAGATGAGTACTTGATTGATCTAAATGCCACACGGGCTTACCGCGCGGCGTATCCGAATTGCAAAAAAGATAGTTCGGCAGATGCAGCAGCGAGAAAATTACTCGGAAATACTCGGATTCAAACATATATCACAGAACGAATGGAAGAACGGCAGAAACGAACGGAGATCACCCAGGACATGGTGCTACAGGAACTAGCTGCGATTGCTTTTTCCAAGGCTTCTGACTACGCGAAAGTAGTTGAGAAACAGGCTACAGCAGAAGTAGATGGAAATATTATTCCACTCGTAGGAGAGGACGGAGAACCGATTCTGTATCGGACCGTAGAATTGGAACTTACAGATAACCTTACGGAGGAACAGCAGCGAGCCCTCGGAACGATTAAAAAGGGGCGCGATGGATTGGAACAGAAGCCCTGCGACAAGGTAAAGGCGCTTGAGCTTCTCGGCAGACATTTAGGTATGTGGAATGACAAGCTGGATGTAGCAGGAGATATGGACATGAAGATTGTAGTAGACTATGGTGATGAGGATGAAGGAAGTTAATGTTGGATTTAACAGAAATTTCAAAGAGTTTAATGAGTGCAAGAAACGATATCGACTGGCAAAAGGCTCTGCCGGATCCGGAAAGTCGGTAAACATTGCACAGAATTTTATCATCAAACTTGGTGATCCGAAGTACAAAGGTGCGAATCTTCTGTGCGTCCGGAAAGTAGACACAACAAACAAAGATAGTACTTATGCGGAGTTGAAGAGTGCAATATACAAGATATACGGGGATAAAGCGGGATTATTCTGGCAGATCAGAAGCAATCCAATGGAGCTGATCTCTAAAGTAACTGGAAATAAAGTGATTTTTCGAGGAATGAAAGACGATGGACAGCGAGAAAAAGTAAAGTCCATCACATTCGATGTCGGAAAATTAACATGGATATGGATTGAAGAAGCAACGGAGCTATATGAAGCGGATGTCGATATTCTCGATGACCGACTCAGAGGCGACTTGTCATTCAATCCATTTTTGTATTATCAGATCACGTTCAGCTTCAATCCGGTGTCAGCAACGCACTGGTTAAAAGCAAAATATTTCGACATAAAAAGTGATGATGTATACACACACCAGTCTACATACCTGCAGAACCGGTTCATAGACGAAGCGTATCACCGGCGCATGATGATGCGTAAAGAACGGGATCCTGATGGATATCGGATTTATGGACTCGGTGAATGGGGAGAAACTGGCGGTCTGATTCTTACAAATTATGTGGTCGAGGAATTCAACACATCTTCTGATCGATTTGATTACATGGTAAATTCACAGGATTTTGGATTCAACCATGCGAACTGTATCGGGGAGATTGGATTCAAGGATGGAGATATCTACTTATGCCGGGAATTGTATGTATTTGAAAAAGATACGTCCGAAATCATACAGCTGGCTGAGGGAAAATTCCAGAAGCGAATTACCATGTATTGTGATTCTGCTGAGCCAGACAGGATTAAGATGTGGCAGAAAGCAGGATACAGAGCATGTCCGGTCAAGAAAGAGCCGAACAGTGTAAAAGCGCAGATTGATTACTTAAAGCAGCATACAATCCATATACATCCGTCTTGCGTAAATACGATTAAGGAGATCCAGCAATGGAAATGGCGAAAAGATGAGAAGACGAACACCTTCACAGATGAGCCAGTGAATTTCTTTGATGATGCAATGGCAATGCTCAGATATTCTATTGAGCAGGAGAGAAAAGGCAAAGTGAAGTTAAAGACCTTTAGAGGAGGAATATAAAATGAATGGGAAAAGACCATACAAACTGCCGGAACCGCTTTTATGTTCCGCCGACAAAGAAATCAATATGACATTAGTAGATGAGTATATTCGCAAGCACGAAGAACGAATGCCAAGGTACAGATACCTTGAGAATCTATACAAAGGATTTCACGATGTATTCCGTCTTCCGGAAAAGGAGTCATGGAAGCCGGATAACCGACTGGCGGTGAATTTCCCAAGGTATATCACAGAGACGTTTTTGGGATATGCTTATGGGATTCCGGTTAAAAAATCGCATCCGGACGAAAAAATAAAAGATGCGATCCTTGAATTTGACCGGGATAATGATATTTCTGACCAGGAATACGAACTGGTGAAGAAATGTTGCATCTACGGACATGCATTTGAGTATTTCTATCAAGACGAAGAAGCAAAGACAAAGACAGTAGTCTGCAATCCAAAAGAACTGTTTGTTGTCTACGATGATACCGTAAAGAGCCGCGCTCTATTTGCTGTCAGATATGGAAAAAAGGACGATAATGTTACAAGGTATGGTGAGATACTTACAAGGACAGAAATAATCCCATTCGATGGAGAAAAGATGCAGGAGAGTATACCGAATCCTTACGGGCGTATTAACTGCGTGGAATACGTGTTGAACGATGAGAGAATCGGTCTGTATGAAGAAGTTGCCGGCATGGTAGAAACATACAACCGAGTGATCGGAGAAAAGGCGAATGATGTAGATTCTTTCGCAGAAGCGTATCTTGCAGTGCTGGGCGCCGAACTGGACGAGGAAGGCGTTTATAAAATTCGCGACAACCGGATTATAAACCTTTATGGTACAGACAATGCAAAAGATATTATCGTGCAGTTTCTTGGCAAACCTACGGCAGACGGAACACAGGAAAATCTTTTGAATCGGCTCGAGGATTTGATTTATCAGACAAGTATGGTAGCGAATATCTCAGACGAATCGTTTGGAAATGCCTCCGGAACTTCTCTCGCATACAAATTACAGTCCATGAGCAATCTTGCACTAACATTTGACCGTAAAGTTGAAAAGTCCATGAGGAAACGATATAAGCTGTTTTGCTCCCTTGCAACGAATGTGTCAGATCGGGACGCATGGAAAGATATTGATTTTACAATGAGCAGAAATATCCCGAAGAATCTCCTTGAAGAAGCGCAGACAGCACAGGCGCTTGAAAGCATCGTGTCCAAGGAAACGCAGCTGCAGGTCCTCTCGATCGTTAAGGATGTTTCAGAGGAGATAGATCGAATGGAGAAAGAGGAAGAAAAGAAGCAGCAAACAATCGTAGAGAAGCGGATGTTCGGAGGTGCGGCAGATGAGCAGCAGGACGTACTGGAAGAATAGAGAGGAAGAACAGCGGAAGAAGAATATCAAGGACGAAGCTGAATACGCGAAAGAGATTGAGAAGATCTATGCGAACATGATGGATGAAATCCAGAAAGAGATCAATGGATTTTACACGCGATATGCAAAAGCAGAGGGAATCACAATTGCAGAAGCGAAGAAGCGAGTATCCAAAATGGACATTGATGCGTACAGCCGGAAGGCGGAGCAGTATGTAAAGGATAAGGATTTTTCGAAGGAAGCCAATGAGGAAATGAGACTCTATAACGCAGCTATGAAGATTAACCGGCTTGAAATGCTGAAAGCAAATATCGGAATGCATCTTGTCGGTGGATTTGATGAGCTTCAGAAGTATTTTGACCAGATCCTGACGGAGAAAACGCTGGAAGAATTTGAAAGGCAGGCTGGAATTCTTGGCAAATCCATTCAGAACAATGCGAAGATGGCACATGCAATTGCAAATGCTTCATTCCACAATGCAAAATATTCGGACCGTATTTGGATGTATCAGGATATGCTTAAAGCCGAATTATCGAAACTCTTACAAACAGGTCTGATACAGGGAAAGAATCCAAGAGTATTGGCAAAACATCTTACCAAACTGTTTGGAGTAAGCCGGGAAAATGCAGAGCGACTGATGATAACGGAACTGTCAAGGGTGCAGGCAGAAGCGCAGAAACAGTCTTATATCCGCAATGGATTTGATGAGTATGAGTTTATCGCGGAGCCGACAGCCTGCCAGATCTGCAGGGCTTTAGACGGAAAACATTTCAAGGTATCGAAAATGATGCCCGGAGAAAATGCACATCCAATGCATCCACGCTGCCGGTGCAGTACAGCGGCATATACGGATGATAAAGAGTATCATGAGTGGCTGGACGGGTATTCTGAACATGGGATGAACTTTGAAACTTGGAAGAAGAGGGTTGAAAAGAAAACGGATTCTGGTATAATAAAGGCAGATAGAACAGTCAGCGGACATTCTGGTCCTCCTAAAATGGCAGAGGCGGGAATGGTAATAGATCACATTGGAAAAGATGGAAAAGTAGATGTAAGAGCTTTTTACGGAGAGTCAAAATTAAAATATAAAGATATCCATACAACTGCGCATGGGAATCCCAAGCAGCATCCTTATGGAGAACATGGGGAACACGTACATGATTATACATGGGGAGATGATGGTAGACTGAAGAATAAGACAACTCGCGAATTAAGCAAAGAGGAAAGAAAGGAGAATGGCGATATATTATGAATAAAGATGAATTAAGACAAATTTTATCTGAGTGTTGCAATGATATTTCTTTCTTTTACAAAGGATTGGCATCGGGAGTGACAGTTGAAGTCAGAGATTACATTCCAACGTATCAAGCGTGGCATGGTGATGATACGAAAGAGTATGATAATGTAGATGAGGTTATGAATGATAAATTTTATAGCGGAAAATCATTAAACGATCTAGTAAAAGAAGTAGAAATTGATGCAATGTAATACCATCGGTCGAGCGGGCTGGTGGTTTTTTTATACCTATTTTTAAGGAAGGAAGCGTGAATGATATGAGCATACCAGAGAAAGTAAAAGTTTTATATAAAGAATATACAGTAGAAGAACAACAGAATCTACATGATGAAGAAGGCGATTTGTATGGGCTGATACAGTATCTCCCAGAGAAAATCGTCCTGAATGCAGATGCGTCAGAAGAACAGAAAAAATCGACTTTAGTACATGAATTGTTGCATGCACTTGATGAAATGTACAGTATTGAACTGGAAGAGAAGCAGGTTGAGAAACTTGGAAATGCGTTGTATATGCTACATTGCGATAATCCACAATTGTTTCACGCCGAAGGGGGCGATAACGATTGATTGAGGTAAGAATTCGACCAGAGCGAATCGAAATCTCTGGACACGCCGGGTACGCAGAACCTGGAAAAGACATTGTTTGTGCTGGCGTTACGGCGCTTACGCAGACGCTGATCCAGTCGATTGATGACTTAACGGATGATGAAATAGAATACAGAATATCTCCCGGAAAGGCTGAGATAGAATACAGGAATCTGTCAGAGAAATCAAAAACTCTGGTGGATTCCTTTTTCGTTGGCATTCGCTTGATTGCCGATGAGTTTCCGGATTATGTAGCAATTATGTAATTCGCGCCCAAGTCTTGAAGGCGTAAAAAGCTAGGGGAAAGGACCATGAAGAATGTCATTAAACTTTTAGGAGGTAAAGAAAAATGAAGAGCAGGATGTTTAGAATGCTGCAGTTATTTGCAGAAGAAACCGTAGATCACACAGCAGAACCTGATGCGGTGAAAGATAGTGTTAATCCGGAAAACACATCTGATGATAGCGGGGAAGAAAAAAAGTACACAGACAAGGATGTGGATGCGATTGTAAACAAAAGATTCGCAAAATGGAAAACTGAGCAGGAACAGGCGGTAAAGAGTGCTAAGGAAGAGGCAGAAAAGCTGGCAAAAATGAATGCTGAGCAGAAACAGAATTACGAGATCGAGAAGTTGCAAAAAGAGAATGAAAAACTGAAGCAGGAGGCTGCAAAGGTTGAGCTTAGCAGAAGCGCCACAGGCATTCTTGCAGAAAAAGGAATTGAAGCAACGCAGGATGTTCTTGATTTTGTTGTAGGGAATGACGCTGATGATACGAATGCAAAAATTGATAAGCTTGTAAAAATCGTGGAATCCCAGCTTAAGAAAGCCGAGATCGCCAGAGCAACCGGAACTACACCAAAAACCATGACGAACTCAGGAAGCCAGTTGTCTGAATTTGAAAAGAGACTTGCAAAGTATAAATAAGGAGAATGTGAAGATGAAGAACAGAGAATTTATGATGTTACAGTTATTTGCGGCAGGAGACAACAATGATATGCCGATAAGGAGCTACCAGCTTGAGTTTAAAAGTCTTTTGCAGGCAGTATTTAAAAAGATGTCCTATTTCGCGGATTTTTTCGGCGGCGAAATTGAGGCACTTGATGGTGTTAGAGAGAATGAAACGGCCTTTTATGTAAAGACATCGGATATCCCGGTTGTAGTGGGAACTGGGTACGATAAGACAGCTACGAAAGCGTTCGGAACAGGAACAGGAAGCTCTAGCCGTTTCGGTGAGAGAAAAGAGATTATCTACGCAAACACACCGGTTAATTATTCTTGGGAATGGAATTTCCATGAAGGAATTGACCGACACACCGTAAATAATGATTTTGACGTTGCGGTAGCAGATCGCTTGGAACTGCAGGCGAGGGCTAAGACAAAGAAGTTTAACAAGCAGCACGGAAAATTTATTTCCACATCTGCAGGAAAAACTTTAAGTGTTACTGATTATACGGCAGACAATGTATTAAAGCTGTTTAATGAGCTGTCTAAGTATTTTAATAACATCGAAGCAGTTGGAACGAAAAAAATTAAGGTTTGTTCCGATCTGTACAATGCCGTCGTGGATCATCCTTTGAATACGACTGCTAAAAACTCCACTGTAAACATTGATGGCAATGAGGTTGTGAAGTTCAAGGGATTCCTTGTAGAGGAGATTCCGGATGAGCTCTTCAAGTCCAAAGAATGTGCCTATGCATATATTGCCGGAGTTGCAAAAGCATTTACTGGAATTAACACAGCGAGAACGATCGAATCCGAGGATTTTGACGGTGTAGCTTTGCAGGGAGCTGGTAAGGCTGGAGAATTTATTCCGAATGACAACAAGAAAGCTGTAGTTAAAGTGTCGGTGGGGGAATAGCACCCCCTGAAGACCTCGCCTTGGTAGGCAGGGGGAAAGTCGGAAAGGCAAAAGTAGGAAAAGTAAAATAGTATAATGGAGGTATTAAAAATGGCATATACACCAACTACATGGAATAATGATGACGTTATTACAGCGGAGAAACTGAATAAGTTAGAGCAGGGCGTGAAGAATGAGCAGATTGGACCAGCAGGACCAGCAGGACCAAAAGGCGAAAAAGGCGATCCGGGTGCGCAGGGACCTGCTGGAACAAGTTACACTCTTCCAGCAGCAAACAAGACAACGCTTGGCGGTGTGAAACAGATGTCTTTGATTGCAGATTTGTCCACAGAAACAGGGGCTGATTTAAAAAATAAAATCAATGCAATTCTTGCTGAAATGAAAAAACAGGGTATCATGGCGAATTCGTAAGGAGTTGAAATTGAATGCTGGATGATTTAAAAAAACTTCTTGGAATCGAGGATGATTCTCTTGATCAGAAACTGGAGTTGATACTCAGATCTGTGCAGGGGCGACTAAAGCTCCTGCTCGGAGGAATTGAAGTACCGCAAGAAATGAATCACATTGTCGTGGAAGTGGCAGTGATCCGGTTCAATCGGTTGGGTTCCGAGGGTATGTCATCACACAATGTTGAGGGAGAGAATATGTCCTACAATGACAATGATTTTGATGGATTTATGAATGAGATACAGGCTTTTCTTGACTCACAAAAAGAATCAAAACGAGGAAGGGTGAGATTTATTTGAGATGCGATACAGAAGTTTTCTTTCAGTCGATCGTACCTGGGGAGTATGACGAAGCTACCGGGGATTATAGAGATGATACAGTATCAGAAGAGAAAAGACACGCCAGTGTGACAGATACCGGCACAGAGACAATGAACCTTGTATATGGATCCATAAATCAGGGAAGCAAGACGGTGCGGCTACAGACGCATTACAAAAAGTCGTTTGATTGTATCCGGATAGGCAACGCCTTATACAGAGTGGATTTTGAACGAAAACTGCGAACAAAGCACGTGTTTGTAGTATCGGAGGTGCAAAGTGGCAGAAATTAAATTTGAGGGAATCGCAAAGCTGAATAAAGGCTTAAGAAAGCGAATGGATATGAGTGCGGTCAAGAGCACCGTAAAATTGAACGGCTCTGAGATGGAATCAAGGGCGAAAAGAAACGCAGTATTCAAAGGGCATTACGCATGGGAAGAAGGAAAAGGCATGGTATTCAAAAAGCCGACAGGGAATTTGAAACGGAGTATAGATTTAGAAATATCTCCGAATGGACTGAAGGCTACTGTGGAACCGAAGGCAGAGTATGCTGCTTATGTAGAATTAGGCACTCGTAAGATGGAAGCCCAACCCTATTTAAAACCCGCATTTGAGGAGCAGAAGAAACAGTTTGAAAAAGATTTACAAAAGCTTGTGAGGTGAGACATGGATCCACAGCAAGAATTATTTACAGAATTATTTACAGAATTACTTACAGAGATCAAAAAAATAGGATATGACGTATACGACGGCTTCTTACCGCCGGATGGTACGCCGTATCCTTTTGTTTATCTTGCAGATAGCCAGCAGACGGACGATGCCAATAAAACGGCTGTGTTTGGCAATGTGTATCAGACCATTCACGTCTGGCACAACAATCCAAGACAGAGGGGAACGGTGTCAAAAATGTTGCTGGCGATTAAAAATGTGTGCAGAAGAATGGATCATACCGAAAATTTTGCATGGAATGTCCGGAATGTAAATCAAAGAATTTTACCGGACACAACAACAAAGCAGCCTCTTTTACATGGGTTGCTAGAAATAGAATTTAGTTTTAGTTAGAGAGGAGAAAAAGCATGTTTGAGACAGGATTACAGTTATTTGCAGAGGCGGTATCTGGCAAGAAAATTGTATATTTGTACCGCCTTGCAGAAAAAGCGAAACAGGAAGCAGCAAAGAATCTTGCGTTTACAACGGAGAATGGAAGAACCAAGAGTAAGGATGCAGATTCTACTGCAACGAAAGACGGTACAATCCGTACACCAGGAGCTGCGGAGACAGAAATTACAGCCACTGCTGTTTTGGCAAAAGGCGATAAATTGATCACAGAACTTGAGGACGCTATGGATTCCGATAAACTTCTTGAAATTTGGGAAGTAAACCTTGAAGAAGCAGCGGAAGCGGGTCCGAATAAATTTAAGGGAATGTATTTCCAAGGATATCTCACAGAAGTTGAGGTCACGTCTTCTGCAGATGAGAATGTGGAAGTATCCCTTACTTTTGGCATCAACGGATCAGGTAAACGCGGAGATGTAACCGTGACAACGCAGCAGCAGGAAATCGCGAATTACGTGTTTAAGGACAGCGTGAAAGAGGGGGAATAATGCCCTCTGACGATGTAGCCTTAATCGGCAGAGGTAAAGTAGGAAAGGCAAAAGTAGGAAAAGAATAGATCATGTACATAGAGGGCGGCAAGACCGCTCTCTTTTTAATGGAGGAATAAAAAATGATGGAATTAACAATTAACGGACAGGTGTACCAGTTTAACTTTGGAATGGGATTTTTGAGAGAAATCAACAAGCAGACGAATATGCCTGTGGATGGATTGCCGGGAGTAAAAAAAGACGTAGGATTCCGGTATGCGCTTATGAACTTAATAAATGGTGATCCGGATGCATTGGTAAACATTCTTGATGTTGCGAATAAAGGGCAGAATCCGAGAGTGACAAGAGGCCTTTTGGATGAGTATATCGACGATGAGGACACAGATATTGATGAGCTTACAGAAACAGTAATGGGTTTCTTGAAGAGTGCCAATGCTACGAAAAAAGCTACAAAAGAGATTGTGGACGCTGTGGAGAAAGAGAAACAGAGAATGGAAGAGGAAGAAGCGAAGAAGAGAGAGTTGATGATGTAGATTTTGAAGAATCCTACAGAGAGGCGGCGTTGAATTGTTTCCGATATCTTGGCTTTAAAAGCTTTGAAGAAGTGGATAGGTTGACAATTCCAGAATACACCCTGCTCATGGAGGCTGTGCAGCTAAGAGAAGTAGACAGGGACTACCGAAATCATCTGCAGGCATTCTTAAATTTTGCTGTAAAAGCAGAGAAAAAGGTTGGAAAGAATAGGTCGAAACCAGTGTATCAGAGATTCAGAAAATTCTTTGATTACGAAAAAGAAGTGGATCGCATAAAGAGCCGCAAGAAGAAAAATGAAAGATTAGACATAATCGGCAGGATGATGAAAGGAGAGTGATGGCATGGCAGAAAGTTATTCAGTAAAGGCAATATTATCTGCACAGGATAGAGGATTTACGTCTGCTTTCAAATCTGCAATGGGTACCGTAAGCAATTTAAAAAGCACGCTCACGAGTGGAATAGGGTTCGGGATCATGGCCGGAATTGGGCAAAAGGCATTTGGTGCTGTCACATCCAGTATTGGTGGTATGGTGTCAGAGTTAAATTCTTCCAGCGCTGCATGGAAAACATTTAATGGAAACATGTCGATGGTTGGAAAAGGCGCTGACGAGATTGCATCTGTAAAAAAGGAATTGCAAGAGTTTGCAGAAGATACGATTTATAGTGCATCTGATATGGCGAGTACTTATGCGCAGTTGAGTGCAGTTGGGATTAAAAGCACGAACAAGCTTGTAAAGGGATTCGGAGGGCTTGCTGCGGCGGCTGAGAATCCAAAACAGGCAATGAAGACTTTAAGCCAGCAGGCTACACAGATGGCAGCAAAGCCAACAGTTGCATGGGCGGACTTTAAACTCATGATTGAGCAGACTCCGGCTGGTATATCAGCAGTCGCAAAAGAAATGGGTATGACTACCACGGAGCTTGTACAGAATGTGCAGGACGGGAAAATCGCGACAGAAGATTTCTTTGATGCTATCGCAAAAGTCGGCACAAATGACGCGTTTACGAAGCTTGCTACAGAGTATAAGACTGTAGATCAGGCAATGGATGGTCTGACCGAAACAGTAAGCAATAAGCTGGCGCCGTCATTTGATGTTTTGTCCGGTCGAGCGATTAAGTCCTTGGACGGGATAATCAATAAAATTGGAGATTTTGATGGAAATGAAATCGCAGGGAAATTAACTGGATTTCTCGATAAAGCAAGCGGGTACTGGAATGTTTTAAAAACAGAAGCATTGGAAGTAAAGATCGCTTTTGGAGATGCTTTTTCCGCAATCGGAGAAGATTTGGGGAAGATTACTGGTGCGTTTGGTTCCACGGAAAGTATCAGTTCTTTTAGCAGTGCAATGGATTCTGCGAGCGGAGCATTGAAAACCTTTGCTGGATTCCTAGAGGAACATTCCGAAATTATCGCGAAAGTAATATCAAAACTCCCACAGCTTTTCGTGGCATATAAAGGCTTTAAGATTGCAAAAAGTGTTGCTCCATTTGTAGGCGCATTCACGAGTGCGATTGCTGGACTTGCCGGAGCTGGAATAAGTAAAATTGCTGGAAAATTGTTTGGAATCTCTAAAGGGCAAGAAGCGGTCGGTAAAAGCAGTGCTGCAAGTTCCAAGAAAATGCTTGCGTCCGCTAAAGCATTTATGATGCTTGGAGCAGGGGTTGCGTTAATCAGTGGCGGATTTTTCTTGTTGGCGCAAGGTGCAAAAGCAGTGGCGGATTCCGGGCCATTGGCCGTTGCTGTTTTAGTTGGAATGGTAGGTGCTTTAATTGGGTTGAGTATTGGAATGATGAAAATGCTTTCCGCAATGTCTGGCGGCACAAAGAAACTTACTGCTATGTCTACTGCAATGTTAGCGCTTGGAGGAAGTATTTTGCTGATAAGTGCAGCATTTTGGGTGCTGTCAGATGCGGCAATTAGAGTTTCAGAAGCAGGTCCTTTAGCAATAGGCGTTTTAGTTGGAATGGTAGCGGCAATTGCAGGCCTTTTGATCGTTGCAAAAATGGTGGCTCCAACATTGACGGCTGGTGCAGTTGGTTTTGTAGCGTTTGGAGCAGCTGTTGTTTTAGCGGCAGCCGGAATTGCTATACTAACCGCATCTGCGATTTCTCTTGCGAATGCAGGACCGCTTGCCATTGGAGTGATGTTTGGTCTGATCGTAGCAATTGGTGGATTGATGGTCGTAGCGGCAGCAGTCGCACCAGTTTTAACTGCAGGAGCTGTTGGACTGATTGCATTTGGAGCGGCAGCAGTCCTTGTAGGGGCGGCGGTTTTGCTTGCAAGCGCAGGATTAACTTTGGTTGCAAGCGTGCTTCCTATTGTTGCTGAGTATGGATTACAGGCATCCGTGGCAATCGGAGCATTAGGGGCAGCAATGACAGTGTTTGGAGCAGGGACGATTGTAGCAGGAGCTGGATGTACGGTTCTTGCAGTTGGATTGTTGGCAGTAGGAGTTGCAGTGCTTGGTGTCACGGTGGGAGTTGTTGCATTTGGAGTGGCGATGACAGCAGCGTGTGTTGGTGTACTGGCAATGGCAGCGGCACTATTGGCGGTTAATTCCAGTATGAAGTCGATTGCAAAGAATGCGAAAACAGCACAGAAATCTATCGAGAGCATGAAAGATTCTGTAAGCATTGTGAATGATGGACTTGATGCTCTTGGAAATAAAGCGAAAAGTGCGGTGAAATCTATTGTAAGTGTGTTTGATAACGGAGCTGGAAAAGCGAGAAGCTCTGGGCAGAAACTTGGGGACAGTGCAAAAGAGGGTGTGCAGAACGGACTACAGCCAACACAGGCAGTCGCAATCAAAACTGTATCTGCAGTATTATCATCTTTGTCTTCTGGGGCGAGCGGAGCATACAGTAGTGGTTACAACATAGGTTTAGGTTTCGCGAATGGTATGTCGGCAACATTAGGATATATCAGATCAGTTGCAGCACAAATGGCTGCGGCTGCAGATGCGGCAGTCAGGGCAAAAGCAAAAATCCACAGTCCGTCAAGAGTATTTGCTGGGCTGGGTGTCTATGTAGGAGAGGGATTTGCGCTTGGAATTGAGTCGATGTCCAGAAAGGTTGCAGAAGCTACGCAGAACATTGTGGAGATCCCAACATTATCCACAGACATGAGAATGCGAGCTTCCGGTGCTTTGGATTCTGAACTTTCCGGCGACTATTCGTACAACAGAAATGCTACATACACAATTGTTGTACCGGTTGAGTACAACGGGCGTGAAGCGGCTCGGGTTACAACGGAGTTTACACAGAAAGAGCTGGAAAGCCGAGAGAGCATGAAGATGAGACTGAAAGGAGAAAGAAGCCATGTATGAGTTTGTGGATACAAATAAGGCGGGGAGCAAGAGTTCCCTGCCGAGTGAGGCTCTGCAGATTGATGGGACATATATTGAAAATTTGATTGATGGATACAGAACTCTGTACGTGACCGGTCGTGAGCTTTTGGGATCGGAAATTTCGGAGAGAGAAATTGATCTTGTGGATGGGTCCGAGTATACGGGAAAGCGAGATACAACCAGAAGTATTACAGTTGGATACCAGTTGCTTTGCACATCTCCTAGAGAGTTTCAGGAAAAATTCAACAAACTCTCTGGAATCTTAAATAAGGAACAGGCAAAGCTGATTTTTGCAGATGAACCGGATAAATATTTTATCGGGACGAAATCAAGTGTAGGAGATGTGGAGCCAGGCAGATTGAACGTAAAAAGCGAATTTACTTTTTATTGTTGTGATCCACGGAAATATTCAGCAGCGGAAAAATCGTTTACTGCCCATCAGGAAAGCGGATATCAGACGCTTACTATTGTAAATGGTGGTACAGAATCCGTTCCGGTAAGCTACGATATCACTCACAACCATGAAAATGGATTTATTGGGATTGCCAGTAAATACGGTGCAATACAACTCGGCAAGATCGAAGAAGCAGACGGCGAAGACTATAAGGCGTCAGAGATACTGTCAGAGGGGTATAGCCTGTTTCAAGACGATCACGGTACTTCTCATCAAAATCCGGAGAATACCACACAAGGAACGCTGGAAGTGCGGGACGTTGCCGGATACAGCGTAATGGCTTTAAAGGGTGGGCAGGCTACGAACGGACACTGGAATGGAGGTATGAAAACCATGGTCATTCCTGCGGACAGCGAGGGTAGACGTGGGGCGAAGAACTTTTACTGCTATACCCAGCACTGGTTCGAGACTGGATTGATGGGACAGACGGGAGCACAGACTATTGCGTTTCTTACAGGAAAAAATGAAGTGATCTGCTCTATGTCCATAAATAAAAGCGATTCTGTTGGTAATACGGCACATGTGGACTGGTTCGCACCACAAAACAAGAAGATCAAGACACTGGATTTCCAGCCGACAGCTTATGAGGGAAACCCGTTTAATTTAAAGATGGGTGGCGGTCATAATGATTTCTTAAAAGAGGGTGACCGGCTTCGGATCTTTTGGTACGGTCAGTATTATTACTTTACTATCCCGGAGATTAAAGACATGGCGTGTGAGAAGATACAGGTCTGGATCGGGCAGTGGGGAAGTAGAGATCTTGGAAATCAGCTGGTTACGCACAATTATTTAAAAAGTATCTGGTTCCGCAAGGATAACGTGGAAAAATACAGAGATGTGCCGAACCGGTATAAGTCCGGAGATGTGGTCTATATTGATGGAAATGATACAGCGGTTTATGTAAACGGGATGAAGCGGATGGAAGATGAAATCCGAGGAAGTAAGCATTTTCTGGTACCGCCGGGAGAGACGGAGATCCAGTTCTCCTACTCGGCATTTAGCAGTCCTCCACCAACGATTAAAGCCAAAATAAGGGAGGCGTATTTATAATGAATGAAATCAGAATTGCCGTACTGAATCCACATGACAGGGTGCTTGCATTTTTGGATAACACCCATCGAAACTCTATGCATTATTGGAACGATGAGCTCCATGAATATCTGCAGGGGACAGCGAATACATACGCATTTACGGTAAGTTCCAAACACGAGGATGCGGCGTATATCGTAGAAGGGAATAAAGTAGCCTTTGTATATAACGGAAAAGACTACTATCTGAATATCGTACATGTGGAAAAGGATGAATTTACAGTTACTGCGACAGCATGGTCTTTAAGTTTCGAATTGATCAATGAGAATGTGGGTGCGTACAAATCTGAAAGCGCAATGAGCTTTGAGGAATATGTAACTGCCTTTGATCCGGAACGTACCGTGCGGATCGGGATCAATGAAGTGTCAGATAAGCGGATTTCAAACGAATGGACAGGTGAGGCAACGGTACTGTCCCGTTTATTTTCCGTGGCGAATGTATTCGATGCGGAGATTGAGTTCCAGACTGTGTTAAATGATGATTATTCACTGAAAGAAATTGTAATGAACGTGTATCGGGAACACTCAGACAATAACACGGGAGTTGGGGAGTTCCGGGGAGATATCAAACTGCGGTACGGGAAAAATGTTACCGGCATCCGGAAGGAATCCAGTATCGAAAATCTGTACACCGGTATCCGTCCAACAGGAAAGGATGGACTGACTATACAGGGAATTGAGAAAGAAGAGCTGGATGAGAACGGCGTAGTAGAGTTTTATACACAAGGTCCAGATATCCGGGCGCCGCAGGCAAGGGACAGATTTCCATCAAACCTGATAAACAAGGAAGATGGATACATCTTTATGCCAAAATCCTACGATACGGATAACAAAGACAAACTGTACAGTATGGCGCTATCGGACTTGAGAACAGCATCTGAACCGGTCGTGACTTATGATGTGACGGGATACTTTGATACCGCTATCGGAGATACCGTGGAGATCGAAGATGAGGAGTACGTTCCTACCTTATACTTGAGTGCAAGAGTATCGGAGCAGGTTCGCAGTTTCACGAATCCGCAAGCAAACAAGACGGTATTTACAAACTACAAAGAGCTGACATCGGAAATTTCGGACAGCTTATTACAGAGGATGCAAGACCTTATTAATAAAAATAAGGTTTATACTTGCTCTATCTCAACAAACAATGGCATTATCTTTAAAAATGGCATTGGTAGCACTACTCTGACCGCTTGCGCTTACGATAACGGCGTGGATGTGGCAGACAAGCTACAATTCCGATGGAGCAAGGATGGACATGAGTTTTATGTTGGTAAGAGCGTTACGGTAAATGCTACGGACGTGGATACAAAGGCGGTGTACTCGTTTGAGGCTCTGGAAAATGGGATAAAACGTGGGTATTACGAGGTCACAATCACGGATGTAATGGATGGAGAGGATGGAAAAGACGGGGAACAGGGTCCGCAAGGTGAGAAAGGAGAGCAAGGCGAACAGGGACCTCCGGGTCCACAAGGCGCTCCGGGATTGGATGGTATACAGGGTCCAAAAGGGGATCAGGGAATCCCGGGAAAAGATGGGAGGGACGGAAAAACACAGTACACCCACATCGCCTATGCGAACAGCGCAGACGGTAGGACAGATTTTTCCGTGTCCGACAGTAATAGGGAATATATCGGAATGTATGTCGATTTTATTCCGAACGACAGCACAGACCCAACAAAATACGCATGGAGCAAGATCAAAGGCGCAAACGGGGAAAACGGAACACCCGGAAAGCCGGGAGCTGATGGAAAGACCACGTATCTACATATCGCCTATGCAAACAGCGCAGATGGCAAGACGGGATTTTCCACCACGGATGGTACAAATAAGCTCTATATCGGGCAGTATACAGATTATACACAGGCAGATAGTACAGATGCTGCGAAGTATACATGGACAAAGATCAAAGGCGAACAGGGGGAACGTGGTCCACAGGGAGTTCCCGGTCTGCAAGGGGTACAAGGTCCTAAAGGTGAACAGGGAATACAGGGACCTCAAGGAAATACAGGTGCTACTGGACCGCAGGGACCAGCCGGACAGTCCACCTATTTTCATATTAAGTATTCCTCAGTTGCGAATCCTACATCAAGTAGCCAGATGACGGAAACGCCGTCTACATACATTGGTACTTACGTAGATTTTACGCAAGCAGATAGCGAAGATCCAAAGAAATATGCCTGGTCACGCTTCCAGGGAGTGCAAGGACCACAGGGAACGCAGGGGATTCCGGGGACAAATGGCGCAAACGGCAAGACAAGCTATCTTCACATTAAATATTCTAATGATGGAGGAAAAACGTTTACCGGAAACAGCGGAGAAGATGTAGGAACGTATATTGGTACTTGCGTGGATTACAATCAGTCCGATCCTGCAAGTGTTGGATCTTATAAGTGGGCGAAGATTAAAGGAGAACAAGGTGCGACAGGACCACAAGGAGCAACGGGACCACAGGGGCCGGCGGGGGCATCTGGAAGAGGGATAAAAACTATTACGGAATATTATTTGATTTCTTCCGCAAAAACAGGAATTACAACGGCGTTAAGCGGTTGGAGTACATCAATTCCTACGATGACAGCAACAAATAAATACTTGTGGAACTATGAAAAATTTACGTTTACAGATAATACGACAGCGACCACTACGCCAAAAATAATCGGGATATACGGAGACAAAGGAACAACAGGGGCTACCGGTCCACAAGGACCGCAGGGGGCAACTGGTGCAACGGGACCGCAAGGGGCAACTGGAAACGGAATAAAGTCTATCACGAATTATTATCTTGCAACGGCAAGCGGAAGCGGTGTGTCGGCGTCCACATCAGGATGGACTACAACTGTACAAGCAATAACGGCGTCAAAAAAATATCTGTGGAATTATGAAGTTGTTACCTATACAAATGGTAGCACGTATCAATCAGCACCATGTATCATCGGAGTATATGGTGATAAGGGAGCGACCGGTGCTACAGGAGCAACAGGACCAAGTGGCATAATTGTATCTTCTACGGCTCCGTCAAATCCTAAAGTTGGCCAGTTATGGCAGACAGCATCCGGTCAGCCGATCAAGCGGTGGGATGGAAGTAGGTGGGTGATCCATTATATTTCTGTTGATAACTTAAACGCACAGACTTTAAGTGCGATAGCGGCAGATCTTGGAACTGTAACTGCCGGACTTATTAAGGATAAGAATGGAACAATGCTTATCGATGTTACATCCGGAAAGATTATTAGCAAGAAAATCGTGCAAGGAGCAGTGGAAAATGTTGCGTCATTGAGTAATGCGTATTTGGCTTTCTCTGGTAAGGCTCCGACAACAGATCGAGCTACTATGAGCGTGAACTTGCAAAACATCATGTTTACAAATGAAAATACGAGAAAAGCAACGACAATCCAGTTTGAGGATGAAATGATATATGCAAGAAATTCTGCATCCCCACGTATAAGCATATATGCGTATCGCAATTACGATTCCGGTACCGTGAAAGGTCCATATACAAGTGCAAACTCCGCTAATAACATCCGTATAGAACTAAAAAGAAGAGGATGTATGGTAACATGCAAGATCACAATGATTGCACAATTTCCGGGAAGTGGCGAATACGGGCCATTCAACGAAGTGAAAATTCCAGTAGGATATCGACCGGTTATGGATTTCTTTGCTCCCTATAGTGAAGTTTCAGGACCTAACATATTTGGAACGGGAAGATACGGTATAGGAAAAGATGGGGGGATCAAGATTTATGTGGAGAATGCCGGATGGACAGAACGTCACGCAACGTTCACGTGGATTACAGATGATTGATTAAAGGAGCGAATATGGAGATTAGAGCAAGACCGTGATGGTCTTATTTTTATACTTAAAAAACCGGAGGGAAAACATGACAGAAAATGAAGTAGAAGTGAAACTTGCAGAGCACGGAAAAGAAATCGGCTCATTAAAGCATCGAATGAAAGAAGCAGAGGACGTTGTGAGCGTGGTACATCAATTAGCACAGGAAATGGTGGGGTTGACCAAAGAGGTCGGCTTTATGAACCAGACGCTGGTGCAGTTAACCGCAAAAGTGACGCATCTGGAGCAGACACCAGCCAAACGGTGGGATGGGGTCGTGACAGCACTGATCGGAGCCGTGATCGGGGCTGTAGTAGCAATGTATTTGTAAAAAGGAGAATGAAAAATGAAGAAGATTAACTGGATTGTAAGAATTAAAAACAAGGCTTTCTGGGTAGCGCTGATCCCAGCACTCTTGCTGTTGGTACAGGCTATTGCGGCAGTGTTTGGATTTGCGATCGATCTCGGAGACCTTGGGGATAAGCTGTTGACCGTAATCAATGCGCTCTTTGCAGTACTGGCAATCCTTGGTGTAGTGGTAGACCCAACAACACCGGGAACAGGAGATTCAGATCGGGCGCTTACATATAAATAGATTCTGGAGAGCTTGGAAACAGGCTCTCTTTTGTTGTGCGACATCGCACGGTAGGAGGTGAGAACATGAGCGAACAGAACGAATTTGGCAGAGTATCCGTAGAGGAACTGGAAAAAGCATTTGAAACAGAAGAGCAGGAGGAAGAGAAAGAATGAAAATTGGCTTAAGGGGAGGGCATTCCCCAAATTGTAAGGGCGCGATTGGTCTGATCGATGAGCAGGCAGAAGTGCGGAAGATTTACAATGAGCTTGCACCAATGTTGCAGGCTGTCGGTCATACTGTGGTTGATTGCAATTCCAACGCATCCAATGTGTCTGGCGAGCTGTCTGACGGCACAAATAAGGCGAATGGGGCAGGATGTGATATCTATGTCACCTTGCACATGAATGCGGCAGGAGCGGCGTCAGCCGGCGGTACAGAGGTGTGGTTATACGATGCATCTAACCAGACAATGAACACGATCGCAAGCAATATCTGCCAGAATTTCGCAAATAAAGGATTTGCTAACCGTGGTGTAAAGTACAGTTCAGGCTATCATGATCTGAATGCATCTAATATGCCTGGCATGATCGTGGAGACATTATTCTGCACTGGCACAGGTGATGTAGCAAGGTATCGGAATTTAGGCACAAAAGGAATTGCTGGGCTGATTGCAAAGGCAATCGACAGTAGAGCGTCTGCATGCAGCGAACAAAAAAAACAGAATACAGGAATCGAACAGGAAGGAGAAGAAGAGATGAAATGTTTATTTACAGTAGAGGGAAAAGGTGCAGTGTATTATTTTGACGGTCAAAAAGTAATAACATTGGGTCATCCAGACGAATTAAAAATCATCCAGCAGATTTACAAGGACAACAATGGTAAGGACATGCCGTGTTACAAGTGGAGTCCTAAAGCGCCATGGTATGCAAGGCTCATGTCGGTAATTTACAGTAAAGAGACCACATCTATTTAATAAAAATCCCCTCGGAGATTAGATCTCTGAGGGGTGAATATTGTATCATTTTCGTGTATATTTATAATATGTAGAAATATTATAGGTTGTTGTTATTTGGTGGACCGGACGGGGAGCTCGCTGCATCAATGCGGTATTTATCTCAGCGGTATACCATGCCATATAAAGAGGTGACCGCAACACTTACGGATATCGGCACGGAGGAACTGGCCCATATGGAAATGATTTGTGCCATTGTGCATCAGCTGACGAAAAATCTTTCTCCGGAAGAAATTGAGAGATCCGGGTTTGCTCCATACTATGTAGATCATACTCTGGCATTGTGGCCACAGGCTGCAAGCGGAGCACCGTGGACTGCAACCTATTTTCAGTCAAAAGGTGATCCGATTACAGATCTTCATGAAGACCTCGCTGCAGAACAAAAAGCCCGTACGACTTACGATAACATTCTCAGGCTTGTAAAAGATCCGGAAGTCTGTGATCCGATTCGTTTCCTGCGTCAGCGTGAAATCGTGCATTACCAGAGATTCGGTGAAAATCTTCGGATCGTGCAGGAACACCTGGACAGCAAAAACTTCTATGCATTCAATCCTGAGTTTGATAAAAATCCGAATTGCGGATGTAAGCGCTCATAAAAAAGCAGGCGGAGTTATGAGGATAACTCTGCCTGACTTTTTATTCGAAAGGGCATTTACTTTTTTCGGGAAGTTTTGTATAATGAAAAACGGTAGTTGCACGACGGGGTGTGGCTCAGTTTGGTTAGAGTGCACGGCTGGGGGCCGTGAGGTCGCAGGTTCGAATCCTGTCACCCCGATTGATCACAAGTTGGACACTTTGGCGAGTGTCTTTTTTTGTTCGATTTTGAAAAAGGCAATTATCGGGTGGAGAAATATTCCCGCGTCTGCTATAATCGGTAGAAGAGGAAAACAGGGGAGACAGGGAGAAGTAAGATGGAACAAAGGAAAAAAGTACTTATTACCAACCTTTATTTTCAGAAGTTTACAGGATCTGAGCTGCATGTGCTGGAGTTTGCACATCTGTTCAAAGAAAAGGGATATGATGTGGTGATTGCTGTATATAAGAAGTCTTATCCACTTCTGCAGGAGTTGGAAGAGGGGATCACAGTGATTGAATGTCAGAAAGAGGCACTCAAAGAGATGGAATTTGAGATTGTCTTTATCCAGCATTTCCCGGTGTTTGATTATCTTGTGAGCCGGTACGGATTAAAATATAAACGAATGGTTGTCTCGAAGCTGAGTGTGATCAATGCCATGGAGAATCTTCCGGTCTGTACGCAGGAAGCGGCCTTCATTCTGTGTGTCAGTCCTGAATGTGCAGATATGGTAGCCATGCAGGTTCCGGAAGGAACGAAGATACGGGTTTTTCAAAACTGTGTGGAAGCAGAGTATTTTGAAGGAAGCAGCGAGTATGCAGGATACAAAAGAGCGTTGGATAAGATCGCGATCATTTCCAATCATATCCCGCAGGAGCTTTTGGAGCTCAAGGAAAAGATGGGCGGGTATTATCAGGTGGATCTGATCGGACTTGGGTATCGCACGGAACAGGTGAATGCAGAGTTTTTGCAGCAGTATGATCTGGTCATTACGATTGGAAGAACCGTACCGAGGTGTCTTGCAATGGGCGTTCCGGTTTATGTTTATGATTATCTGGGCGGTCCCGGATATCTGACAGAAGCCAATTTCAGTCTTGCTGAGCGGAACAATTTTTCGGGAAGAGGATTTGAGAAAAAGACATCAGATGAACTGTTAAAAGAGATCAAGGAAGGATATGGCCCGGCAGGAGAGTGGCTGCCGCTCTGGCAGAAGATCGCTGCGGTGGATTATCAGTATGCCAGCCGGTTTGATGAGATGTATGAAGAACTGATGGCATCTCCGGAGCTTACAGAATGCAGGACATACTATTCGGGAATTGAAGCAGAGAGAATGAAATTCTACAGCGATATTGTGTCCGGATATATCAGTGGAAAAGAATGTCAGGAATCTAAGTGTTACTATGATATCGGAAACGGTTTCTGCGAGGAGGACAGCGAGACATGGCCGAGTATGTCAGGATATAAGATTCAAAAATCCTGGCTTCTGGAAAATGCAAAGATGATGCGCTTTGATCCATGCAATGCAGCGTGCCGTTGTGAGATCTGCAGTGTGAAGATCAATGGAAGATCTGTGGAACACGAGATGAAACCAGTCAATGCAGTTTCTACAGATCGTGGAAAGAGTCTCTTTCTGACGGATGATCCGCAGTACCTGATGGATATTCCGGAGTTGGACGGCGGACCTGCATGGCTGGAAGTAGAATACCGGTTTGATATTCTTTCCGAACAAGAGGAAAAAAACTACTATTGCGAAAAGATAAAAGATCTGGAGGAGCAGCTGACAAAAGCCCGGCATCAGTTGTGGGAAGAACGGCGCAAGGCCACTTCATTCGGAATGAAGAAAACGAGAAAGTAAGGTTTTTCTTGGATTTAAGTATAGCATGTGATATATTAAAAGGCGTTGTTGCGGGCAGGATACTGTCCGGATCTGAAAAAAGAGTCTACATAACCTGTCTGAAAACTGGGAATGTTAAGGACAGGTTACATAAGTTTTAAGAGGAGATATACAGTATATGTGTGGATTTGCAGGATTTGTAGGAGAAGTTGAGAACAGAGAACAGGTGCTGGAGAATATGATAGATACGATCATCCATCGCGGACCGGACAGTTCCGGCAAATTTGTGGATGAAGATGCGGCACTTGGATTCCGGCGTCTTTCAATCATTGATCTTTCAGAAAGCGGAGATCAGCCATTATATAACGAGGACAGAAGCAAGGTGCTTGTATTTAACGGTGAGATCTATAACTATCAGGAACTGAGAGAAGAACTGATTCAGGCTGGACATACATTTGTTTCCAATACGGATTCGGAAACTTTGATCCACGGATACGAGCAGTGGGGAGAAGAACTGGTTTACCGTCTTCGCGGAATGTATGCATTTGCAATCTGGGATCAAAAGGCAAAAAGACTGTTTTCAGCGCGGGATATTTTTGGTATTAAGCCGCTTTATTATGCGCAGATGAATGGAACATTGATGTTTGGATCAGAAATCAAATCTTTTTTGGAGCATCCGAAGTTTGATAAAGTGTTTAATGAAGATGCATTGGGAAATTACCTGTCTTTTCAGTTTGTTCCGACCAATGAGACGTTCTTTAAAGGCGTGTTCTGTGTACAGCCGGGCCATTATTTCGTTTATGAGAACGGGAAAATGACGATCAAACGGTATTTTGAACCGAATTTCACAGGAGATACGACAAAATCCTTTGAAGAAGTTGTAGATGACATTGAAAAAGTCATGAAAGAGTCTGTGGAGATGCACAAGATCAGTGATGTAGAAGTTGCTTCCTATTTGTCCAGTGGAGTGGATTCCAGTTATCTGACATATTTAGGTCAGGTGGATCGTACCTTTACCGTTGGATTCGACGAAGGAAAATACAGCGAGATTCAGGATGCGAAAGAGTTTGCAGCAAGCATCAACATGAAAAATGATGCAAAAGTCATCACTCCACAGGAATACTGGGACAATCTGTCCGATATCCAGTATTATATGGATGAACCGGTGGCAGATCCTGCGGCGATCGCACTTTATTTTCTGAGTCAGGAAGCGGCAAAAAAGGTAAAGGTTGTACTTTCCGGAGAAGGTTCGGATGAATTGTTCGGAGGATATAATATTTACTGTGAGCCTCTGGAGCATACTTCGTTTAATAAAATTCCAATGCCGATCAGACGAATGCTTGGAAATTTTGCAGAGAGATGCCTTCCAAGAGGCATGAAAGGAAGAGGCTTCCTGATGCGTCACGGAAAAACTCTGGAAGAACGTTATTTTGCCAATGCGACGAATATTTTTACAGAGAGAGAAGCGAACCGTATTTTGAAAAAAGGCTGCAAGCCGGGAATTCAGAAGGTGACTGCACCACTGTATGAGCGCGTGAAAGACAAGGATTCTGTGACCAAGATGCAGTATGTGGATATGCATCTCTGGCTGGTACATGATATTCTGATGAAGGGGGATAAGATGGGAATGGCCAATTCTCTGGAAGTGCGTGTCCCGTTTTTGGATAAAAAAGTACTGGAGCTTGCCCAGACACTGCCGTTGCATTATAAAGTGAGAGCACCGAAGACAAAAGTGGCACTTCGCGGGGCGGCAGAAAAGGTGATCCGCAGTAAGACTGCAGAGAAGAAGAAACTGGGATTCCCGATTCCGATCCGGGTATGGCTCAAAGAAGATGCGTATTACAATCGGGTAAAAGAAATGTTTCTTTCTGATGCGGCAAAAAAATTCTTTGATACAGAGCTTCTTGTGAAAATGCTGGATGAACACAAGCATGCAAAACATGCAAATGAAAAGACAGATAACAGTCGGAAGATCTGGACTGTCTACATTTTCCTTGTATGGTATGACCGGTTTTTTGAACATGGAAAACCGGTGCATCCGGCAATGAGCGCAAGATAACCGAGTAAAATAAAAACAGGGGAGATGTTATGAGCAGCAAAACGGTACAGCCGATTCGCAGAAGAGAGCAGGGGGAAACGAAAAGCAGACGTTCTGCCAGACAGAAACGGGAGAAAAGAGAGATTGCGCAAAGCAGTGTGCCGACCACGTATTTTGATTATAATCTGATGCTGGTCATTATATTTTTGACTTGCTTTGGACTGATTATGCTCTATAGTGCCAGTGCGTACAGCGCTCAGGCGGATTTTCAGGATGACATGTCCTATTTTATCAAACAGGCAATGATCAGTGCGGGCAGTTTTGGAGTTATGTTGATCGTTTCCAGGATTGATTATCATGTTTATGGAGCTTTTTCTTTTGAAATCTATGTGTTTGCCATGATTATGATGGCGCTGGTGCAGACGCCTCTTGGAACAACGATCAATGGAGCCAGACGATGGATCCAGCTTCCGGGAAATATGACATTGCAGCCATCTGAGATTACAAAGATCGCGATTATTTTGTTTATTTCCTGTGAGATCTGTAAGATGGGAAGAAAAGTCAATGACTGGCTTGGAATCCGGAGACTTCTGATCTATGGCGGGGTGGCAGCAGGTGGAGTGTTTATTCTTACAGACAACTTAAGTACTGCCGTGATCGTAATGGCGATTACCTGTGTCTTGATTTTTGTGGCACATCCGAAGACAAAGCCGTTTTTGATGATCGCTGCCATCGGAGCAGGAATTTTGATCGTGATAGTGGCCATACTTGCGGTTTATGCGACGAACAGTGATAATTTCCGAATCGGAAGAATCACAACATGGCTGGATCCGGAAGGGCACTCGGATGGCACCGGCTTCCAGGTGCTTCAGGGACTGTATGCGATCGGATCCGGGGGATTCTTCGGAAAAGGTCTTGGAAACAGCACGCAGAAGCTTGGTATGATCCCCGAAGCGCAGAATGATATGATTCTGAGCGTTATCTGCGAAGAACTTGGCGTTTTCGGAGCAATCGTAGTATTGATCCTGTTCGGACTTCTTCTATATAGATTGATGTTTATTGCAAGAAATGCACCGGATCTGTACGGCTCACTGATCGTGACCGGAATTTTTGCACATATCGCGCTGCAGGTGATCTTAAATATCATGGTTGTAACGAACATGATCCCGACAACGGGTGTTACGCTTCCGTTTGTCAGTTATGGAGGAACTTCGGTTCTGTTCCTGATGATGGAGATGGGACTTGCCCTGAGTGTATCCCGGAGAATTAAGCTTCAGACAGAATAGGAAAAGCAAAAGATATAAAAATGTCTTTTCATCCGACACAAAGTGTGGTATATTAAGTAACGTAGTATTGAAAACCACATATAATAGATGGTGGAAAAAGAAAGTGTGGTTTGGGAGGAAAGACATGAGCTATAAAGTAATTGTTGACAGTTGCGGAGAATTTACGCCGGAGATGAAAGCAGACGGAGGATTTGAACACGTTGCTCTCGGAATTCAGATAGAAGACACTCAGTGGACAGATGATGACAGCTTGAAGCAGGAAGAGCTGCTTTTAAAGATTGCAGAAAATACATCCTGTGCGAAGACATCCTGTCCGTCTCCGGAAAGATATATGGAAAGTTATCACTGCGATGCCGAACGTATTTATGTGGTGACACTATCGGCAGAATTGAGCGGATCATATAACAGTGCGGTTCTTGGAAAAAATCTGTATGAAGAAGAATATGGGGAAAAACAGATTCATGTATTTAATTCACGCTCCGCTTCAGTAGGAGAGACTTTGATCGCATTGAAGGTTCAGCAGTGTGAAAAGGCCGGGATGACGTTCGAAGAAGTTGTGGAAAGTGTAGAGTGTTATATTGAGGAGCAGCACACTTATTTTGTACTGGAGAATCTGGATACTTTAAGAAAGAACGGAAGACTTACGGGAATCAAATCACTGGTAGCGGGAGCCTTGAATATCAAACCGATCATGGGATCTACTCCGCAGGGAACGATCTGTCAGAAGGAAAAAGCGAGAGGCATGAAAAAAGCACTTGTGAAGATGGCGGACTGCGTGGCAGCAGATGTGGTCAATGCAGGAGATAAGATTCTGGCTATTGCACACTGTAACTGTGAGGAGAGAGCAAAAGAAGTGCAGCGCCTTTTAAAAGAACGGTTTGCAGTGAAGTCCAGTTTTATCGTAGATACATCCGGGATCAGTACGGTTTATGCCAATGACGGAGGAATTATTGTTGTAGTTTAGAGTCGGATGTGGTACACTATGTAGAAAGAGTGCAGGACAGAAGCTGTCAAATACATAGGGGACAAAGGAGCTTTTAGATATGAGTCAGGAAAAAGTAGACCGCTATAAACAGGAAAAGGCGAATCGGAAGAAGAACATGAAAAAGCAGCGCATTATGAACATTGTCAGAAAGTGTGTACTGTCACTGGCTGCATTGGCATTGGTGGGATGGCTCGGATATTCCGCATATGTGTCTCATGAGTCAAAGCAGGAGCGGGAAGTGGCAGAAGTGAATTATGATGCGGTGAATAATTATCTGAGCGGACTTGGCGAATAAAAGAATAAAGAATAATATGAGAACAGGTTTTGGAAGCCTGTTCTTTTTTTAACCAAATTTTTACAGAATTGTGACATAGATGTGAAAAATGTGAAAAAAGGGTTGAAAAAGGGGGCGTGGTGGTTTACAATGGTTTCAAGTGGTAGGAAGTGGTGAATAGTGGCATAAAGTGGGGCAAAAGTGGAGTTCTGCTTTTAGAAGGGATTCCAGATGTTATTAGGAGAGTTTAATCATAGTATTGATGAAAAAGGCCGACTCATCATTCCAGCCAAATTACGAGATGACTTGGGAGAAAGCTTTGTGATCTGTAATGGCTTGGAAGGGTGTCTTTTTGTGTATTCTCAAGACGAATGGAATCAGTTTGTTGCTGAATTAAATACCTTACCACGGATGAACAAGGATGCCAGAATTTTCAAGCGTTATTTTTTTGGAAGTGCTTCTGAGGGCAGCTTTGACAAGCAGGGGAGAGTTTCTGTACCTGCATCACTTCGAAAAGCTGCACATCTGGAGAAGGACGTTGTCCTGGTGGGAGTTCAGGACCGCGTGGAGATCTGGGATAAAGCACTTTGGGAAGAGCGCAGTATGGTCAGTGAAGAAGATCTGGATGCGATTGCAGAACGTATGGAGGCGATCGGTATCCGAATTTGATTCTGGACAGAGAGTGAATGGAGGATTCTATGGCATTTAAACACACATCAGTTTTACTTGAAGAGACAGTAGATGGTCTGAAGGTGAAGCCGGATGGCATCTATGTAGACGCGACACTTGGCGGGGGAGGACATGCATATGAAGTCGCAAGCCGCTTAAGTGACAAGGGGAGATTTATAGGAATAGACCAGGACGCCGACGCGATTGAAGCGGCGGGCGCCAGATTATCCGGTTTCGGGGAGAAAGTAACAATAATCCGGAGCAATTATTGTGATATGAAACCGAGGCTCCATGAAATAGGAATTGACAAGGTAGACGGGATTGTAATCGATCTGGGAGTGTCTTCATATCAGTTAGATACGGCGGAGCGCGGTTTCTCTTACCGCACAGATGCGCCGCTTGACATGCGGATGGATCAGAGACAGACTACGACAGCAAAAGACATTGTCAATGACTATAGCGAAGCGGAACTTTACCGTGTCATCCGTGATTATGGAGAAGATAAATTTGCAAAGAATATTGCAAAACACATTGTGATGGAGCGCGGAAAGCATCCAATTGAGACAACAGGACAGTTAAATGAAGTTATCAGAAGAGCCATTCCGATGAAGTTTCAGAAAACATCCGGACATCCGTCCAAAAGGACATTTCAGGCAATCCGGATCGAGCTGAACAGAGAGTTGGATGTACTTCGGGAGACTCTGGATGATATGATCGATATGCTGAATCCGGGAGGTCGGATCTGTATTATCACGTTTCATTCTCTGGAAGATCGGATTGTAAAGAGTGCATTCCGAAAGAATGAAAATCCGTGTACCTGTCCAAGTCACTTTCCGGTTTGTGTATGTGGAAACATATCGAAAGGAAAAGTGATCACAAGGAAACCAATTCTTCCTTCTGAGGAAGAGTTGATGTATAACAGCCGTTCAAAAAGTGCCAAACTTCGCATTTTCGAACGAAGCTGAAAAAAATGAGGGTGAGTATCTGAAAAAATAAAATCTGCCGGGAAGGGGAGAGCCCGGCAGATTGTACGTGGAAAGGGACAGACCAAATGGCTGCAGGAAAGAGAACTACATACAGAAGACAATCTAATACAGGAAACAGATCTGGACAGTTCTACGTCTATGGAAATGTAGCGCATCAGCCGAAGGTATTGCCAAATCAGGAGAAACAAGCAGTGGAAGTACGTCCTAAAAAACGGACAAGCAGTCAGGTGAAAAAGAACCGCAGGCGTGCATTGGATATGAGCCCGATCTATACAGGGTTTTTGACAGTGGCGGCTGTTTGTGCGGTTTTCATCTGTGTCGTATATCTGCAGCTCCAGTCAGAACTCGTGCAGAGGTCAGAAAATATCACGGCTCTTCAGGAAGAGTTGTCAGATCTGACAGAGGCGAATGATACGGCATACAATGCGGCAGCAGATTCTGTGAATCTGCAGGAAATCCGGGACAAAGCAATGAATGAACTTGGCATGGTATATGCGGCGAATGGGAATGTGGTGGAGTATGACAGCCCGACCAGTGATTACGTGAAGCAGTATAATGAGATACCATCTGACGGGATTCTTGCAAAGTCAAAGGACGTGTCAAAATAGGAAGATGTAATGACAAGAAGACGAAGAAAAAATCCATTTCAATTTTTAACAAAAAAATTTCCGAAAAGGATGCAAAAGAAGCTGGTAATGCTGTTTGTGGCAATTATACTGGCTTTTGTTGTTCTTATCGGAAGAATTACGTATATCAATGTATTCAAAGGTGGAAAGTATACCAGGATCGTTCTGAACCAACAGCAGTATGGAAGCAGGACCATTCCGTATAAAAGAGGAGATATCGTAGACCGGAACGGAACAAAAGTAGCGACCAGTGAGCGTGTGTATAATGTGATCCTGGATGTGGTGGTTGTGACAGACGAGGGAGAGAGCGATAAGTATATCGATTCCACACTGGACGTTTTAGAAGAATGCTTTGGTATTGACAGTGAAGAAGTAAGGGATACGATCAAGGCAAATCCGGACAGCCGTTACGAGGTTTTAAAAAAAGGCGTTTCTTATGAAGATGCCAAGAAATTCCAGGAAATTGACGAGGATGATAAAAAATATCCGAATGTTCAGGGGGTCTGGCTGGAGGATGATTACCAGCGTACATACCCTTACAACAGTCTTGCAAGTGATGTGATCGGATTTTCCGTATCCGGAAATCAGGGAGCAATCGGCATTGAAAGTGCATACAATGATATTCTTAACGGTACAGACGGAAGAGAATATGGATATTTTGACAGTGCTTCTTCAGTAGAACGTACTGTGAAAGCGGCAAAGAATGGAAATACGGTAGTGTCCACGATCGACGTTACACTGCAGAGCATTGTAGAAAAATATATTCTGGAATTTAATGAGGCACACAAAGGAGAAGAACGGGAGGATGAGCTGGGAAGTAAGAATACGGCTGTGATCATAATGGATCCGAACAGCGGAGAGATTCTTGCAGAGGCTTCGTACCCGAACTTTGATCTGAATAATCCAAGAGATCTGACGCCGTGGTATACGACGGAAGCGTTGGCAAAAATGTCAAATGATGATAAGCTGAATGCAATGAACAATCTCTGGAGAAATTTCTGCGTCAGTGATGCCTTTGAACCGGGATCGACAGCCAAGCCGTTTACTCTGGCCACAGGTCTGGAGACCGGAACTTTGACCGGTCAGGAAACCTATGTATGCCAGGGTGGTACATGGAAAGGTGACTGGTATATTCAATGTCACAATACGTCAGGGCATGGGACAGAGAATGTAGATCAGGCAATCGCCAATTCCTGCAATGTGGCTCTGATGGCTATGGCCGATAAGATCGGAGTGGAAGATTTTATCCGGTATCAGCATATCTTTGGGTTTGGAGAGTACACGGGAATTGACCTGCCGGGAGAGGCGTCCACAGAAAATCTGATCTTTACTGCAGAGAATATGGGGGAGACAGATCTTGCAACGTCTTCCTTTGGGCAGAGTTTCAATGTAACGATGACACAGATGGTGTCGGCATTTTCTTCTCTGATCAATGGCGGGTATTATTATCAGCCTCATGTGGTGAAGCAGATTCAGGATGAAAACGGAAACGTGATTGAAACAAACGATCCGACTTTGCTTCGAAAAACGGTATCAAAACAGACTTCTGACCGTGTCAAAGAAGCGCTTCGCGCGGTAATGACAGACGGAACCGGAGTTCCGGCAAATGTAGAGGGATACGACATTGGCGGAAAAACCGGAACAGCGGAGAAGCTTCCGCGAGGGAATGGAGACTATCTGCTTTCTTTTATTGGATATGCACCACAGGAAAATCCGGAAGTTGTGATCTATGTGGTCATCGATGAGCCAAATGTGGAAAATCAGGAATTAAGTTCGTATGTTCTGGAGCTGTCACAGAAGATCATGGCGGAAGCATTTCCATATCTGAACATTACAAGAAACGGGGATGCACTGCCAGAGGACAGCGGTGTAAGAGAAGACGTACAGCAGGATTTCGATGAGAACTTCGAAGATACCTACAGTAATCAGGATGGCGCCTATATCGATCCGAACTACCAGCCGGATTATGATAGCTGGGCAACCTCTCCGGAATCATCGGAAACAACAGAATAAAACAGGAATAACCTTACAGAAGAGAAAATATGTTGTATAAAGTCTTCTGTAAGGTTTTTTTATGAAAAATAAAACGTATCATAAAAAGAAAATTCTGGTAGTGTTTACCTGCGCGTTTCTGATTTTGACAGGTTTGATCGGGCGACTGGTCTATCTGATGGTGTTTGATGCCGAGTATTATCAGAAACGAGCCGAGGATCTGCATAAACGGGAACGTAAGATCAAGGCAGCCAGAGGAGAAATCGTGGATCGAAATGGCGTTGTGCTTGCTACAAACAAAACAGTGTGTACGATTTCTGTGATCCACAGTCAGATCAAGGAACCCGAACGGGTGACGGAAATTCTCGCAAAAGAGCTTGAAATGGATCAGGCAGAGGTGAGAAAGCGAGTGGAGAAGGTCTCTTCCATGGAAAAAGTAAAAACCAACGTGGAAAAAGAAGTGGGAGATAAGATCCGGGAGTATAATCTGGATGGAGTCAAGGTGGATGAAGACTATAAGCGATATTATCCGTATGACAGCCTGGCATCCAAGGTGCTTGGATTCACAGGAGGAGACAATCAGGGGATCATTGGTCTGGAAGTGAAATATGAAGAGACATTAAAAGGCAGCAACGGAACCATTCTCACGACAACGGATGCAAGAGGAATCGAACTGGATGCGGTCGCGGAAGGCCGGATCGAGCCTGTGGCCGGCAAAACGCTGGAGATCAGTATGGATTATAATATTCAAAAATATTGTGAGCAGGCGGCTGAAAAAGTCATGCGGGAAAAACAGGCGGACGGAGTGTCGATTTTACTGATGAATCCGCAAAACGGAGAAATTCTGTCTATGGTCAATGTGCCGGAATTTAATCTCAATGATCCGTTTGAATTGAATACAGGAGAAGAACTGGAAGGAGAAAAATTGCAGGATGCGTTAAATGCAATGTGGAGAAATCGATGTATCAATGATACGTATGAGCCGGGATCCACATTTAAGATCATTACGTCTGCAGCCTGCCTGGAAGAGGGAGTCGTGACACCTGAGGATACCTTTTCCTGTCCGGGATACCGCATGGTAGAAGACAGAAGAATCCGGTGTCACAAAGTGGGCGGACATGGCAGTGAAACCTTTGTTCAGGGAATTCAGAATTCCTGCAACCCGGTGTTTATCGATATTGGTCTGCGTCTCGGAGCAGAGCGGTTTTATGACTATTTTCAGCAATTCGGACTTCTGGATCTGACGGGAATCGATCTGCCGGGAGAGGCGGGAACCATTATGCATCAGGTGGAAAATATCGGTCTGGTGGAGCTTGCCACCATCAGTTTTGGACAGTCATTTCAAGTTACGCCGGTTCAGATGGCAGTGACAGTCAGTTCCATTATCAATGGAGGGCGAAGAGTTACCCCGCATTTCGGAAAAGCCGTTCTTGACAGGGAAGGAAATGTGCTGGAAACATTGTCCTATGAAGAAAGATCAGGTGTGGTATCAGAGAAAACATCGAAAACGATGCAGACACTTTTGGAGGGAGTTGTTGCCAATGGGTCCGGGAAAAATGCATATATCGAAGGATATTCCATCGGCGGAAAGACAGCCACCTCTCAGACACTGCCGCGAAGTGCGAATAAGTACATTTCTTCCTTTATCGGATTTGCACCGGCAGAGGATCCGCAGGTACTGGGAATGGTGGTGATCCATAATCCGCAGGGGATTTATTATGGAGGAACGATCGCCGCACCGGTCCTTCGCAGTATTTTTGACAATGTCCTTCCATATCTCGGGATTGAAAAACAGTAGGTAATGCGGTATACTAATTGAGATATTGAAACAAAAGAGATGAAGAGGTGGAAGTATGAGTTATCATGTAGTAATACCGGTATTGGTATCGTTTGCTTTGAGCCTGGTGCTCGGACCGATCGTAATACCATTCCTTAGAAAACTGAAAATGGGACAGACAGAACGGGAAGAGGGAGTACAGTCTCATTTGAAGAAGGCAGGAACGCCGACCATGGGAGGAATTATCATTCTGGCCAGTGTCGTTATCACGTCCCTGTTTTATGTAAAAGATTATCCGAAAGTGATTCCGATCCTGTTTCTGACGCTTGGTTTTGGTCTGATTGGATTTCTGGATGATTATCTGAAGGTTGTGATGAAACGTTCAGACGGTCTGTATCCGAAACAGAAGATGGCACTCCAGCTGGTGGTGACAGCAATTTTTGCATATTACGTGTTTAAAGTGGCAGACATTCCGATGTCTATGCTGATTCCGTTTTCCGGTGGAAAATACTGGGATATCGGCTGGCTGGCAGTTCCGCTTTTATTTATTGCAGTGATCGGTACTGTAAACGGAACGAATTTTACAGACGGACTGGACGGACTGGCATCCAGCGTGACGGTTCTGGTAGCTACGTTCTTTACGGTGGTTGCTATTGGAACAAAGAGCGGAGTAGAGCCGATCACCTGTGCGGTTGTAGGTGCGCTCCTTGGATTTTTATTGTTTAATGTATATCCTGCGAGTGTGTTTATGGGAGACACCGGTTCTCTTGCACTGGGCGGTTTCGTGGCAGGAACGGCGTATATGATGCAGATGCCGTTGTTTATCATTATTGTAGGGCTGATCTATCTGGTGGAAGTGGCATCGGTGATGATCCAGGTTACATATTTTAAGAAGACCGGTGGAAAGCGTTTCTTTAAAATGGCACCGATCCATCATCATTTTGAATTGTGCGGCTGGTCAGAGACAAGAGTTGTGGCAGTATTTTCAATTGTGACTGCACTGCTCTGTCTGATCGCATTAATGGGGGTATAGACATGAAGTTTAAAGACAAAAAAGTACTGGTGTTTGGTTCCGGTATCAGTGGTGTTTCTGCTGCGGCTCTGCTGCTGCAGGAAGGTGCAGAAGTCGTATTGTATGATGGGAATGACAGGTTGGATGCGGCAGGAATCAAAGAACAGATCGAAGGACAGGCAAAGGGGAGCGTAAGCGTTGTTCTCGGAGCATTTCCCGAGGCGCTTCTTTCAGAGCTTTCTCTGGTTGTGATGAGTCCGGGTGTTCCGACAGATTTACCATCGGTGAATCAGATGCGGGATGCAGGGATTCCGATCTGGGGTGAAATTGAACTGGCATATGTCCTTGGTAAAGGGGATGTGCTGGCGATCACCGGAACAAATGGAAAGACGACCACGACAGCACTGCTTGGTGCAATCATGAAAAATTTCCGGGAAAGCACATTTGTTGTAGGCAATATCGGCAATCCTTACACGAGCGTTGTGCGGGAGACAAAGGATGATTCTGTTATTGTGGCAGAGATGAGCAGTTTTCAGCTTGAGACGATTCACACATTCTGTCCCAAAGTCAGTGCGATCTTGAATATCACGCCGGATCATCTGAACCGCCATCACACGATGGAAGCTTATATCGAAGCCAAAGAGCAGATTGCAAAAAACCAGACAGAAGAAGATGTCTGTGTTTTGAATTATGAGGATGATGTGACCAGAAAATTCGGAGAAAGAGTCAAAGCGCAGGTGATTTATTTTTCCAGCCGCCGCAGACTGGAAAAAGGAATTTATCTGGAAGATGGCAATATCATCTATTGCAGAGAAAATCCGGAGAAAGTCTGTCATGTGGATGAATTAAAACTGCTTGGAATGCATAATTATGAAAATGTAATGGCAGCTGTGGCTATGGCGGCAGCGTATCACGTTCCGATGGAGATCATCCGTAAGACCATTCGGGAATTTACGGCAGTGGAACATCGGATCGAGTTTGTGGCAGAAAAGAACGGGGTTGCATATTACAACGACTCCAAAGGCACAAATCCGGATGCCGCGATCAAAGGAATCCAGGCAATGAACAGGCCTACATTTTTGATCGGCGGAGGATATGACAAGGATTCTTCTTATGATGAGTGGATTCAGTCTTTTGACGGTAAGGTAAAAAAACTGGTGCTTCTCGGAGCGACAAAAGAGAAGATCAATGAGACGGCAAAAAGGCTGGGATTTACAGATACGATTCTTGCAGATACGTTTGAAGAGGCGGTCAATATCTGTGTAGAACAGGCAGAACCCGGAGATGCAGTTCTTTTGTCTCCGGCGTGTGCAAGCTGGGGAATGTTTAAGAATTATGAAGAACGCGGAGATAAATTCAAAGAACTTGTAAATCAATTATAAGGAGTGGATCTGCATTGAAGCATCCGGCAAAAAAGCAGCGGTATGATTATACTCTGCTTGTGGTGGTATTGCTCCTGGTCGGGATTGGTCTGATACTGCTATACAGTACCAGCGCCTATAATGGCCGGGTAAAGTTCCATGATTCTTTTTACTATTTGAAAAAGCAGGGATTTGCGACAGCGTTGGGACTGGCAGGCATGTTTATTGTGGCAGGGATCGACTATCACAGGTGGATTCCTTTTGCAAAGCTTGGATATGTCACTGCAATCGTTCTGTCTGTAGCAGTCATGTTTATAGGAGATGAGTACAATGGGTCCAAAAGATGGCTTTCTTTGGGACCCATTTCTTTTCAGCCGTCTGAGTTTGCGAAAGTGGCAGTCATTTTATATTTGTCCTGCGTAATCTCAAACCAGGCAAGAAAGATGGAAAAATTTACAACACTTGTCAAAGTTATGCTGCCAGTTCTTCCTGTGGTAGGCCTGGTAGGTGCAAGTAATCTAAGTACGGCCATTATTATCCTGGGAATTGCGGCAGCACTTGTTTTTGTGGCAAGTCCGAAGTATGCCCAGTTTCTTGGAATGGGTGCGGCAGCGGCAGGGTTTATGGGGATATTTCTGGCACTGGAAAGTTATCGTCTGGAGAGACTTGCAATCTGGAGAAATCCGGAAAAGTATGAAAAAGGGTACCAGACACTGCAGGGACTTTATGCCATCGGTTCCGGAGGGCTGTTTGGAAGAGGGCTTGGAAAAAGCGTACAGAAGTTGGGATTTCTGCCGGAAGCCCAGAATGATATGATTTTTTCTATCATCTGTGAAGAACTGGGACTGGTCGGAGCAAGCCTGATCATTTTATTGTTTCTGATTCTGATCTGGCGCTTTTTTGTGATCGCAACACATGCGAAGGATCTGACCGGTGCCTTGATCGCAACAGGAGCGATGGCGCATATGATGATTCAGGTGATCTTGAATATTGCGGTTGTGACGAACAGTATTCCCAATACCGGGATCACGCTCCCCTTTATCAGCTATGGGGGAACTTCGGTGGTATTTCTGCTGTTGGAAATGGGGCTTGTGTTAAGTGTGTCTAATTTGGTAGAATAAGCAGAGAAAGAAAAGGAGGAAGCCTTATGAAACAAAAGAAAAAGAAGATTCGAATGGCGGCACTGATTACAGTCCTGTCGGTACTTGTGTTATTTTTTGCGGTATTTCTTCTGTTTCAGACAAGGAAGATCGAGGTGACCGGAAACCAGTACTGTCAGGACGAAGAACTGGTAAAATGGGTTCAAAAAGACAAGTATGCATTCAACTCCATCTATATCTGGTGGAAGTATAATTATGGAGATGTGACAAAGCCGGCAGCGATCGAATCCGTGAAAGTTTCAATTAAAAACCCATGGACGGTCGTGATGAAGGTAAAAGAGAAGGAGTTTCTTGGTTATTTTGATTACCAGGGAGAGTTTTTGTATTTTGATGAGGACGGAACAGCTGCGTTAAAGACAACGGAAGTGATTCCCGGGGCGCCGTTTATCGAGGGATTGGAGCTTAATACCAAAAAAGTGAAAATGAACAAAAAACTCCCGGTCACAGATCAGGATATTTTTGAACGTATCGTGGAGGTGACAAGACTTTCCAACAAATATGAACTTTCTTCCGACCGGCTTACCTGCAGTGACGGAGGAGTCAATCTGATTTTCGGAGTGGTCACAGTGCAGCTGGGAAAAGGAAACTATGAGATGAAGATCGCACAGATTTCGCCGATCCTTGAGAAGCTTAATGAAAAGTTTGCGGGGCAGGCAGGTGTACTGCACCTGGAGAATTATGAAACGTCCGGTACTTCCGTGCGTTTTGTACCGGAGAAAGCAGCGGAAACAGAAGCAGATGAGGGCCAGGACGCCGGACAGACGGACGAAAATCAGTCAGGAGAATCTGAAGCTGCACAGACGGATCAGACATCTGCAGCAGGAACCGGTGAAGGAGAAACAACTGAATAAAAAAAACATAAAATACACAAAAATCTATTGATTATTTGCGTGAAAGACTATATTATATACTTATTGAATTCTATTGTTCATACATATTTATGATGGGATGTATAAAATAAGTTGATAGGACGACGAAGGAGGAACTACCCTTGTTAGAGATTAAGACAAACGAATCAGAAGCAGCTGCAAGAATTATTGTTGTCGGAGTCGGCGGAGGCGGTAACAACGCGGTAAACCGTATGATCGATGAGCAGATTGCAGGTGTAGAATTTATAGCAGTGAATACAGATAAACAGGCACTGCAGTTATGCAAAGCACCAACATTGATGCAGATTGGCGAGAAGCTTACAAAAGGACTTGGTGCGGGAGCACAGCCTGAAGTAGGTGAGAAAGCAGCAGAGGAGAGTGCAGAAGAGATTTCCGCAGCACTCAAAGGCGCTGACATGGTATTTGTCACCTGTGGTATGGGTGGTGGAACCGGAACAGGAGCAGCTCCTGTAGTCGCACGTATCGCAAAAGAGCAGGGCGCACTGACAGTTGCAGTTGTGACAAAGCCGTTCCGTTTTGAATCACGTACAAGAATGGCGAATGCACTGGCTGGTATTGATAAATTAAAAGAGAATGTAGACACGATGATCGTGATTCCGAATGATAAACTTCTGGAAGTAGTAGATCGCAGAACGACAATGCCGGAAGCATTGAAGAAAGCGGATGAGGTTCTCCAGCAGGGTATTCAGGGTATCACAGACCTGATCAACGTACCTTCTCTGATTAACCTTGACTTTGCAGATATTCAGACAGTTATGAAGGATAAGGGAATCGCACACATCGGTATCGGTGAGGGACGCGGTGATGACAAGGCTCTGGAGGCAGTAAAACAGGCTGTTGCCAGTCCGCTGCTTGAGACAACGATTCAGGGAGCATCACACGTTATCATTAATATTTCCGGTGATATCACTCTGATGGATGCATCTGATGCTGCTGATTATGTACAGGAACTTGCAGGAGAGAATGCAAATATTATCTTCGGTGCGATGTATGATGATACAAGATCTGATGAAGCTACAATTACAGTTATTGCAACAGGACTTCACAATGTGGGTGGAAGTGCATCCAAGTTAAAAGCAAGACTGGAAGGACAGCAGAAGATGGGATCTATTCTTCCAAATGCGGACAAGTTTGCAAGAACACCGGCAGCAGAGTACGGTGCAGGAAGAACAACAACAGGAAATTCCACAATCCCGACCCTTCAGGGACAGGGAAGAGTGCCTTCAAGCACAGTAAAAGAGCAGTCCATTAAGATTCCGGATTTCTTTAAAAAATAATAAAGTCAGTTTGGGACAGGTTTCGACAAGAGACCTGTCCTTTTTTCCTTTTCACACGATTGTTGTCGAAATAAAGTCTGTTTCTCTGTCAGTTTCTGACAAATTTTCAAAATGATTCTGATTATAATAAATCTTGTTTGAGTGCCAAATCGATTTAGTACCAACGAGAAAGAGGGTGGAACATGTACTATGAAGTATACATAGATGTCATGTTTTTGGTGAATTTTATGATGGACGTCCTTATCCTGTTTTCTGTAAAAGCCTTGATGAAGATGCCGGGCAGTACGAAAAGAGTGATTGCAGGCGGTCTGGTCGGATCAGGACTTTCCTGTCTGGTGGTAATTTTGCGGCTGCCCGTGGGAATCACAATGGCAGTGCTTCATATGCTTGTCAGCAGCGGGATGGTGGTATGCGGTCTTAAAATTCGCAGCTTTTCGGAATTTTTAAAGTGTTATATTTTATTGTATTTTGTTTCCGTTTTGATTGGCGGGATTCTGGGAATGTTAAAACCCTATGTGAAATACACAAGTCTCTATTTTGCTGTTGTGATTGGCTGCTATTACACAATCCGCGCGATCTGGGAGTTTTTGTGCCGGCTTCAGAAGGAGGAACTCAAGATTTGCCGGATCATCTTGTATCAGGAAGGAAGCTGCTGTGAGATACGCGGGCTTTGGGATACCGGAAATGTGTTGAAAGATCCGCTGAGTGAAAAGCCGGTATGTATTTTAGAGCAAAGCACAATAGAAAAGCTGACCGGAGAAAAGGAAAACTTGAAAGGGTTTCATCTGATTCCATATCGGACAGTAGGAAAAAGTGGTGTCATGCCGGTATTTGAATTAGAGAAAATGTATATTGTACAGAAAAAACAGTGGATTTATCGTCCGCTGGTCGGGATATGTGAAGAACAGATATCAGAACAAGGGATGTATCAAATGATCATCAACCCTGAAATATTAGGAGGAAGAAAAAATGGTTGTAAAAGTAGCAATGCCGCAGCAGTTTAAATTAAAAGTAGTACCCAGTCTGAAAGGGCTGCTGTTTCCGAATCAGAAAGAGGTTCATTACATCGGGGGGTCTGAAGTGCTGCCGCCTCCGTTGGAGACAGAACGAGAAACAGAGGTGATCAGAAGACTCGGATCAGAATATGATCAGGAAGCAAAAAAAATGTTAATTGAGCACAATTTGCGTCTGGTCGTGTACATAGCAAAAAAATTTGATAATACCGGAGTGGGAGTAGAAGATCTGATCTCGATCGGAACAATCGGTCTGATCAAAGCAATCAACACATTCAATCCAACCAAAAAGATCAAGCTTGCGACCTATGCATCCCGATGTATTGAAAATGAAATCCTGATGTATCTGCGAAGAAACAGTAAGACTAAAATGGAAGTTTCCATTGATGAGCCTTTAAACGTGGATTGGGACGGCAATGAACTGCTGTTGTCTGATATCCTCGGAACAGAGGAGGATACCATCTATCGGGATCTGGAAACGGAAGCGGAGAGAAAGCTTCTGGTGCGTGCCATCAACCAGTTGTCCAGCAGAGAAAAGCTGATTGTCAAGATGCGTTTTGGTCTGGATAATCCTGATGGAATCGAAAAAACTCAGAAAGAAGTAGCAGATTTACTGGGAATTTCACAGTCATACATTTCCCGTCTGGAGAAAAAGATCATGCAGAGATTGAAGCGGGAAATCGTGCGTTATGAATAAATTAGAAGAATCCTCAAAAAGTGCTTTCACTCCGTAAAAAAGGTGTTATAATGAGAAAAAAGGGTGGTGAAGCTATATGAAACTTACATTTATAGGAGCAGCCCATGAGGTGACCGGAAGTTGTCATTTGCTGCAGGCAGCGGGGAAAAATATTTTAATTGACTGTGGTATGGAGCAGGGACCGGACCTGTATGAAAACCCGGGACTTCCCATTGCAGCGGGAGAAGTGGACTATGTATTTTTGACACATGCACACATCGATCATTCAGGTCTTTTGCCCCTTTTGTGCAAGAATGGATTTAAAGGGCAGATATTGACCACATTTGCCACAGCGGATTTATGTAACATTATGCTTCGTGACAGCGCGCATATTCAGGAATTTGAAGCTGAATGGCGCAACCGGAAGGGAAGACGTGCCGGAGTGCCGGAGTTTGAGCCGCTTTACGTGATGGCAGATGCAGAGGCTGCGATCAATCTTTTCGTTCCATGTGGATATGGAGAACGGCTTCATATTTGCGATGGGGTGGAAATCCGGTTTACAGATGTCGGCCATTTGCTTGGTTCGGCAAGTATTGAGGTCTGGATTACCGAAGGTGAGATTAGCAGGAAGATCGTATTTTCAGGAGATGTGGGGAATGCGGATCAGCCGATCATCAAAGATCCAAGGTGTACGGATACCGCAGATTATGTGGTAGTGGAATCCACCTATGGAAACCGGGTACATTCTTCGGAGAAGATAGATTATGTTTCTGAATTTACGAGAATTTTGAAAGAAACTTTTGATGCAGGCGGTAATGTCGTGATCCCGTCATTTGCAGTGGGACGTACGCAGGAGATGCTGTATTTCATCCGGGAGATCAAAGAACATGGACTTTTGCCGGAATATTCTGATTTTGAGGTATATCTGGATAGTCCGCTGGCAATTGAAGCGACCAAAGTGTTTACAAAAAATATGCGGGAATGCTTCGATGAAGAAGCAATCAAACTGGTGGATGAGGGGATCAATCCTCTGGTATTTCCGGGGTTGAAGACATCCGTTACAAGTGATGATTCGAAACTGATTAATTTTATCGAAAAGCCGAAAGTAATTATTTCTGCATCGGGTATGTGTGACGCAGGACGGATCCGTCATCATTTGAAACACAATTTGTGGAGAAAAGAATGTACAATTCTGTTTGTGGGATATCAGGCAAACGGGACATTAGGAAGGCGGCTTCTGGAAGGTGAGAAGAATATCAAGCTGTTTGGAGAGCCGATCGAGGTTCATGCCAGAATTGAAAGTCTTCACGGAATCAGTGGTCATGCAGATATGAATGGTCTGATAGCATGGCTGAAAGGATTTAAGACACCGCTTCAGCATGTATTTGTGGTGCATGGCGAAGACACTGTGACAGAAGAATTTGCGCAGAAAGTAGAAGAGACGCTTGGATGTCCGACGTGGGCGCCATTCCCGAACGGGGAAGTCGATCTGGCTGCGAATGAGATCTTAAACGAAGGTGTGCGGATTGCCGTGAAAGGCAAGAAGCCATCCCAGAAGAAAGCAGACGCTGCATTTGAGCGTCTTATCGCAGCAGGAAGAAGACTTTTGGATGTTATTTACAGACGAGAGGGAATTCCGAATAAAGACAAAGCAAAATTTGAAAGTCAGATCAATAATCTTGCTGATAAATGGGATCGTTGGGAATAGTGAGAAAGAGAAGATCACGGATGGGAGAAATCTCATCCGTGGTTTTTTGTGAGAAAAAATGAGGCTTGTTAATGATTCTGAATACGTGAAATGGTACAATGAAGATAGGAGGCAAAAGATATGAAAGGAAGTCTAGTACCATGTGGTCATACATTTAGTGATTTCCAGATTTATGATGAGAAGACTGCAAAGGAAGAATGTATCAAAATGGTTAGAAATATTATGGAATATTGGAAAGCAGAGGCGGCAAGAATTGAACAGGAACAAATTTTATAAAAAGAAAGTTCTTTTTGAAATTTAGAAATGCACATTGCTTTTTCTTTGTATGGGACTGTCAGATTTAAGACTTTGATTTGTCAAATGAGAGACTAAATAATTAGAAGGAGGCAAAGGCATGACGGCATATGTGTTTTTTATGATTTTCTGCAGTTTGATCGGTGTGGCAGTAGGAGGAATCGCAGTATTTGGCATTTTTGCCATTCGGCGGGCAATCAGAAACAAAAAGCAGGAAAAAGAGTCAGAAAAGAAATAAAATGAAGAAGAGGGCATAGAGGGATACGTGAGCTTGTCAAGGAGTAAAACTTTTTTTATTTTCCGTAAAACCGCATAGACTGCCTGCAGATGGTGAATTCTTTTAATTAGAAACAGGACAGGAGGATTCACAAATGGCAGGAAATAAAGTGGAATTATGCGGGGTAAACACAGCGAAGCTCCCGCTTTTGAAAGAAGAGGAAAAGGAAGAGCTTTTTGCAAGGATCAAGGAGGGGGACGAAGAAGCAAGAGAACAGTATATCAAGGGGAATTTAAGACTGGTACTCAGTGTGATCAAACGATTTTCATCCAGCAGCGAAAATGCCGATGATCTGTTTCAGATCGGCTGTGTGGGACTGATGAAAGCAGTCGATCATTTTGACCCCTCAAGGCTGGTAAAGTTTTCGACGTATGCAGTTCCGATGATCATCGGTGAGATCAGACGATATCTGCGGGACAATAATTCTATCCGTGTGAGCCGTTCTCTGCGTGATACGGCATATAAAGCAATCTACGCCAAAGAAGGATTTGTGAAGAAATATTCCAAAGAGCCTACGGTGCAGGAAATTGCTGAGGAGATCGGGATATCCAAGGAAGATATCGTGTTTGCACTGGATGCAATCCAGATGCCGGTCAGTCTTCATGAACCGGTATACAGCGACGGAGGCGATACGCTGTATATCATGGATCAGGTGAGTGATAAAAAGAACCGGGAAGAAAACTGGGTAGAAGAGCTGTCGCTGGAGGCAGCGATGGAACGCCTCAATGAACGGGAACGTTTTATCATCCAGCTTCGATTTTTTGAAGGAAAGACACAGATGGAGGTGGCAGAACAGATTCAGATTTCGCAGGCGCAGGTGAGCCGGCTGGAAAAAAATGCATTGAAAATAATGAAACAATATCTGTTGGGCTAAAGGCTGTTATTCTTTCCAGTAACAAAATTTCAGAGAAAACTGCATAAAAATGATTTTACGGTTGAAATTTCCAGAACTTCATACTATGATAAACACGTAGAATAGATGGAGGAGATGGAGACGATGATGTATAAGAGTTGTATTTTTGACTTGGATGGAACACTGACCGATACGCTGGATTCTCTTACATTTTCTGTGAATCTGACCATGAAAGAGATGGGACTGCCAGAGATTACAAGAGAGCAGTGCCGGATGTTTGTGGGAAACGGAAGCAGAGTTCTTCTGGAAAAAGCACTGCGTGCCGCGTCAGAAGAAGCTTTTGAGAGGCTGGAGGAAGCGATGGAAATATATGGGAGAGTCTTCAATGAGAATTGTATGTATCATGTGGCTCCCTATGAAGGAATCGTGCAGCTTTTGGGTACATTAAAAGAGCAGGGAATCAGATGCGCTGTTCTTTCCAATAAACCGGACAGACAGGCGGTTCATGTTGTGGAAACTGTATTTGGAAAAGATCTCTTTTTTAAAGTGCAGGGACAGAAAGAAGGCGTGCCGAGAAAGCCGGATCCGACAGCAGTCCTTCAGATTGCAGGGGAGATGGGAGCGACTCCTGAAGAGACCATCTATATCGGAGACTCCGAGGTAGATATCAGGACCGGACATGCAGCCGGGATGCGCACGATAGGCGTTTCCTGGGGATTTCGAAGCAGAGAGGTCTTAAAGGAAGCGAACGCAGCGTATATCGTGGATACGGCACAGGAGCTTCTGGAACTGATATCCGCATGGGAAGAGAAAAAAGGGAGGTAACGGAGCATGAATGAATACGATGAGGAATGTCTGCTTACGTTTCTGAAAAAACAATCGCAGCTTTTTGACGAGCCGGTGGCAGAGACAATGGAAGAGGCAGAGGCTTTTCTGGAAGACTGTATGGCGGTCGTAGTAGATTCTCTGGATGAAGTAAGAGAATATTTTGAGGAGAGCGGTGCAGACGTGGAGAATATGGATGCGGAAGAACTCGAAGAGGCATCTGAAGTATTCCCGCTTTCAGGTGGACGCTATCTGATCGTGGAAGGGTAAAAGACAATCAAAGATATGCAGGAAGCCGCAGTTTTGTTGACTGCGGCTTTTTCTACGGCCTGCCGGATGGCATTTAGAATGATCTGAGAAGTATAAGGCGCGTCATCGGACAATTCCACGGCGTCCAGTGACTGAGTGTCATAAATCTGGTCGGCAATTTCTTCGATCGCAGGCTGGATCAGAGGAAACATTGTAGTCACGGTTTCATCCAGGTTGGCAAACCGGATGGAATTGATCCTGGAGCTGTCCACAGATACTTCCACTTCCAGATTTGTGTTGTTCAGTGTGAGGGTGGATGTGTAAGTACCAGGTGTATACTGTTTGTGAGATGTTTGCTTTTTGTCTGTATGTCCGGGACCAAACATGACGAAAAGCAGCACGATCAGAAGAATACAAAGGAGCGCGAACACAGCAGTATAGATGAGCTCCTTTGTGTGAAGGACAACGATTTTTGTTTTGGAATCCATAAGAATAATCCCCCTTGTTTTTTATCATTTTATGAGGCATATCCGGAAAATATTCCCGTCTTTTGCGTGACAAAAGCCGGGGAATCCTGTAAAATAGGTAACGCAGTTTAAAAGGACAGATTGGAAAAAGAAGAGGTGGACAACTATGTTTATCATTGTAGGACTTGGAAATCCGACACCAGAATATGAGGGAACGAGACACAATGTCGGATTTGAAGTAATAGATGCACTGGCACGAAAATATAATATTGATGTAGATACGAAAAAACACAGAGCTTATATCGGAAAAGGAATGATTGAGGGGCAGAAGGTAATCCTGGCAAAACCTCAGACTTATATGAATCTGAGCGGGGAAAGCGTCAGAAGTCTTCTGGACTATTATAAAGTGGACGAAGAGCAGGAGCTTCTTGTCATTTATGACGATATCAGCCTGGGAGTGGGGCAGATAAGGATTCGGGCGAAAGGAAGTGCCGGAGGGCATAACGGGATCAAAAATATCATTGCCCATTTGGGTGGACAGGTATTTCCCCGTATTAAAGTAGGTGTGGGAGAAAAACCGCCGAAATGGGATCTGGCTGATTATGTGCTGGGACATTTTTCAAAAGAAGAACAGGAACAGATGGAAGAGGGATATGAACATGCAGTTTGTGCAGTGAAGGAGATTGTGACAGGCAATATCGAGGCTGCAATGAACGAGTATAATCGGAAAAAGAAGGAAAAATAAAATGATGCAGGCTTTTATCGCACCGCTTGCGGGACTTGCAGAATATCAGGAGATTTTACAGAAGCGAAGGAAAGAAAAGGGGATTCTGCAGATCGCAGGCTGTGTCAATTCACAAAAAACACATTTGATGTATGCGCTTGGCGATGGTTTTTCTTACAAGATCATCGTTTTTTCCAGTGAAGAAAAAGCGCAGAAGGCATATGAAGAATATCGCTTTTTAGATTCCGGGGTATTGTATTATCCGGCAAGAGATTTGTTGTTTTACCATGCGGATATCAAAGGAAATTATCTGATGAAGCAGCGGATGGAAGTGATCCGCAGTATGGTGACAAGACAAAAGAATCAGGAGATTACAGTGATCACGACTATGGATGCTTTTCTGGACGGGCTTTCTCCGGCAGAGGAGATCGTTTCGAAGCGGATTCAGATCTCATCCGGAGATACTGTTGATTTTACTAAGCTTCAGGAGAGACTTTCCTGCCTTGGGTATGCGCGGGAAGTACAGATTGAAGGACCGGGACAGTTTGCAGTGCGCGGCGGGATCCTGGATATTTTTCCGCTTACAGAAGAGGTTCCGGTGCGTGTGGAGCTCTGGGGCGATGAGGTAGATTCGATCCGGACATTTGACGTAGAAAGTCAGCGTTCGATTGAAAACCTGCAGGAAATTGAGATTTATCCGGCAGCAGAACTGCAGAGTCAGAAGAAGCAGTCTTTTCTGGAGTATTTTCCGACAGAAGAGTCGATCCTGTTTCTGGATGAGCCGCAGAGGCTGATTGAAAAAGCAAATGAGATTGAAGAGGAATTTCAGGAGAGCGTCCGCAAGCGGGAAGAGGCCGGGCTGGAAGAAACGCAGGAGCTTACGGTATATCCGGTGCTGGAAATCTTAAACCGGATCAATCAGTTTTACGGAGTGGCATTTACCGCGCTGGAAGGAAAATGCAGGGGGTTAAAGATCCGGGAAACAGATTATATTCAGACGAAGGGTGTCAATCCGTATAACAACAGTTTTGAGATGCTCACAAGGGATTTGAAGCGGCTGAAAAGAAATCAGTACCGGGTGATCTTGCTGTCCGGTTCCAGGACAAGAGCAAAGCGCCTGGCGGAAGATCTGAGGGATTATGATCTGAGCAGTTTCTACAGCGAAGATATGGATCGTGAAGTGCAGCCGGGGGAAATTATGGTGGCATACGGGCATGTGACACAGGGATATGAATATCCGATGCTGAAATTCATGGTGATCTCTGAAACAGATATTTTTGGCAGACAGAAGAAAAAGAAGCGCAGAAAACTATATGAAGGACAGAAAATCCAAAGTTTCTCCGAATTAAAGGTTGGAGATTATGTGGTACATGAAAATCATGGTCTGGGTATCTATCAGGGAATTGAAAAGATTGAAGTAGATAAGATCACCAAAGATTATATGAAAATTTCTTATGCGGGAGGAAGCAGCCTGTATATTCTTGCAACGCAGCTGGATCTGATCCAGAAGTATGCAGGAGCAGATGCAAAAAAGCCAAAGCTGAACAAGCTGGGAAGTAACCAGTGGACGAAAACAAAGAATCAGGTGCGCGGGGCAGTCAGACAGATTGCCAGGGATCTGGTGGAGCTGTATGCGGCAAGGCAGCAGGAGAATGGATATCAGTATGAACCGGATACGGTCTGGCAGAAGGAATTTGAAGAAATGTTCCCGTTTGAGGAGACCGATGACCAGCTGCAGGCGATCGCCGATACCAAGCAGGACATGGAGAGCAAAAAGATCATGGACCGCCTGATCTGCGGAGACGTTGGATACGGAAAGACGGAAATTGCGATCCGGGCTGCATTTAAGGCGATCCAGGACGGAAAACAGGTGGTATATCTGGTGCCGACAACGATTCTGGCACAGCAGCATTACAACACGTTTGTGCAGAGGATGAAAGAATTTCCGGTGCGTGTGGATTTGCTCTGCCGGTTTCGGACGCCTGCCCAACAGAAGAAGACAACAGAAGATCTGAAAAAAGGACTGGTGGATATTCTGATCGGGACGCATCGTGTTTTGTCAAAGGATGTGGAATTTAAGGATCTGGGACTTTTGATCATAGATGAAGAGCAGCGATTTGGCGTGACACACAAAGAGAAGATTAAAAAACTGCGGGAAAATGTGGATGTACTGACGCTGACTGCCACGCCTATTCCGCGGACACTGCATATGAGTTTGATTGGAATCCGCGATATGAGTGTGCTGGAAGAGGCGCCGATGGATCGGATGCCGATCCAGACATATGTGATGGAGTACAATGATGAGATGGTCCGTGAAGCTATTCAAAGAGAACTGGATCGGGACGGACAGGTGTATTATGTATATAACCGGGTAAGTGATATTGCGGAAATTGCAGATCATGTGCAGAAACTTGTTCCGGACGCGACAGTGGCGTTTGCTCACGGGCAGATGGCGGAGCATGAGCTGGAAAATATCATGTATGATTTCATCAACGGAGACATTGATGTGCTGGTGTCAACAACGATTATTGAGACCGGACTGGATATTTCCAATGCCAATACGATGATCATCCATGATGCAGATCGTCTGGGACTTTCTCAAATGTACCAGCTGCGGGGGCGTGTGGGAAGATCCAATCGGATGGCGTATGCATTTCTCCTGTACCGAAGAGACAAGCTGCTAAAGGAAGTGGCGGAAAAAAGACTGGCGGCAATCCGGGAGTTTACAGATCTTGGTTCCGGATTTAAAATTGCGATGCGGGATCTGGAAATTCGTGGGGCAGGAAATCTTCTGGGTGCAGAACAGCATGGGCATATGGAGGCTGTCGGATATGATCTGTACTGCAAGATGCTCAATGAAGCGGTAAAACAGTTAAAAGGCGGAACCGAGGAGGAAATCTATACGACCGTGATGGATCTGAATGTGGATGCGTATATCCCGAATTCCTATATTCCGAACGAATATCAGAAGCTGGATATTTACAAGCGGATCGCGGGAATTGAAGATGAGGAAGAGATGGATGATATGCTGGAGGAGCTTATCGACCGGTTCGGGGATGTACCAAGAAAGGTACAGCAGCTTCTTCAGATCGCAGGTCTTAAAGCGCTTGCACATTCAGCTTATGTGACGGCAGTGGAACAAAAAGGAGAAGAATTCCGGTTTACCATGTATGAAAAAGCGAAGGTCAATCCGCAGAAAATTCCTCCGTTGATTCAGAGCTACCGGGGAAATCTGGTGTTTAAGGCGGAGGCAGTGCCGTATTTTGTCTATTATAAAAAGGGTAGAAATAAAAAGGAAAAGGATGAAACGGTTCTGGAACTTGTGAAAAAGCTCTTAAATGATATAAAGAGCTTGTTAGAGGAGAAAAAAGACGTTATAATGAAATAATTAGGTACAATTAGAGGAGGAATTTATGGTTGGATTGAAAAAAAGAGGTGTGATCACCGCAGTTGCCGGTATTTTAGCGGCGGTTACGATAACAGGATGCAGTGCTGCCCCTGATAATGATGCTACAGTAGTAACGGTCGGAACAGAGAAGGTTTCGTATGGTGTTGCTAATTTTTATGCGCGTATGCAGCAGGCGCAGTATGAGTCGTTTTATGCAGGCCTGATGGGGATGAGTGCGGACACAATGTGGAGCCAGGAAGTGGAAGAAGGCAAGACATATGAGGAGAATATGAAAGACAGTATTTTAGAGTCTCTGGAAAATATGTATCTTGTAAAACAGCATGCTTCTGAATATAAAGTGGAGTTGACAGACGAAGAAAAGAAGAAGATCGACAAAGCCGCAGAGGAGTTTGTGGAAGACAACACATTGGAGGACAAAGAAGTTGTGTCCGGATATAAAAAATATGTCAAAGAATATCTGGAACTTGCTACGATTCAGCAGAAGATGGATGCACCAATGAAAGAGGGCGTGGATGAAAATGTTTCAGATGAGGATGCAGCACAAAAGAAGATCGAGTATGTCCAGTTCTCTTATACGAAGAAGGATGATTCCGGACAGTCTGTTCAGATGACTGACGATGAAAAGAAGGCAGAAAAAGAAAAGGCACAGACCTTTCTGGATACAGTCAGCGCAGATCCGGACAAGGACATGAATGCAGCAGCTGCTTCGGCAGAAAAAGAAGTGCAGACGGCGACATTTGATTCTGAGTCCAGCACACTGAACGCAGATCTTTTAAAGGCGGCAGATGCGCTGGAAAATGTAGGGGACGTGACAAGCCTGATTGAGACAGACGATGGAATCTATGTGGCGAAGCTGACAAGCAAGCTGGATCGTGAGGCAACAGATCAGAAGAAAAAAGAAATCGTAGAAGAGCGCAAGCAGAAACAGTATGAAGATCAGGTGGAAACATGGCGCAAAGAGACTGACATCAAGGTAGACAAAAAAGAATGGAAAAAAGTAGACTTTGAAGATCAGGGTGTGAATGTAAAACAGACAACGACTGATTCAGAAAAATAGAATGTAGGAAAAAGGAGAAGAAATCCTGAAAAAGTGAGGGGGTTCTTCTCCTTTTTATTTGCGCCGTCGGAAAATCTGTATAAGAACAATCAGCAATAAAAGGGCGGACAGACTGTATCCGAGGAAACTGATCCAAGGGAGTCCAAACCACTTTGGAATGCTGTAAATGTCCGAGGCAAGACCTGATCCGATAAACAGGGCAGCAGAAAGAATCGTCAAAAGCACCCGGTTTGTAATGGAATAAACATCACGGCGGAAATGCTCGCCATCAGAAAGCTGCAGGTTGACTTGTGCCTGCCCGTTTTTTGTAATGTTCAAAAGATCAGAAAGCTGGGCAGGGATGTTGAGGGATTTGTCCAGTGAAGTATAAACCTGGCGTCCCTTATGTTTTAAAATGTGCCTTGCATCCAGCTCATGGATCAGCAGATTGGACATATGTACAGATAAAATCCGCAACAGATTTACATCCGGAGCACATGCACTTAAAGTTCCTTCGATCGTGATCATGCTTCGCGCAAGCAGTGTGACATCCGGGGTAATTGCAAGCCGGTGATCCTTGACCAGCTGCAGGAGCCGTTCGATCAGATCGCCAAGCCGCATGGTGCCGAAGTCCATGGAAACATACTTGCTGACAATATCATCAATATCCGTGTACAGGCGGGCATGGTTGACACGCTCCTGAGGTTCGGCAAACGCGAGTAATACGTTTTTCAGAGAATAAATATCATTCTCAAGAAGTGCCGTGATCGCTTTGCGAAGCAGCAGCTTGGTGTTGGAAGACAGATGTCCTGCCATTCCGAGATCCAGCCATGCAATCTGCCCTTTGCTGATCCAGAGATTTCCAGGATGCGGATCCGCATGGAAAAATCCATCCTCCAAAATCTGTTTGCAGTAGTTTTCCGCTGTCTTTTCGCCAATTTCAGTCATGTCGTAGCCAAGACTTTTTAGTTCCTCTATATGATCGATCTGGATTCCGTCGATATAGTCCATGACAAGAAGTCTTGGAGTCGTCAGTTCGTGATACACCACGGGGCAGGTCGTATAGGCGATTTCTTTTTGGTTGGCGTAAAACAGATCTAGATTGGCGGCCTCTTTTTCAAAGTCAATCTCTTCTCTGGTAGTCTCCCAGAGTTCATCTAAAATCGTATGAAAGTCGATCAGATTTTTAGTTCCCAGTGTCAGTTTTAAAATACCGGAAGCTTTTTTTAAAAGCCGGATATCATTTTCCATCGTCTTTTGGATGGCCGGTCGCTGTACCTTTAAAACAACCTTTGTTCCGTCTTTTAGCTGTGCGGGATGTACCTGTGCAATGGAAGCAGAGCCAAGCGGAGTCTGTTCGATGGAAGAAAAAATGTCAGAGACAGGTCGCTGTAATTCGGATTCAATGATTGAGACTGCAGTCTCATATGGCATGGGGATCACATCGGTACGAAGCCTTGTCAGCTCCTGACAGTATACTTCCGGGAGCATATCGGAACGCATGGACATGATCTGCCCCAGCTTGACATAAGTAGGGCCCAGATCTTCCAGAATCTCGCGGAGCTTGACCGGTGTCAGACCCGAGGTCAGATGGTGTTTTTTTAAAACTTTTAAAATCTCGTTCAGCCGCCTGCCGGAGGCGGCTGAATCTTCTTCCGTGTATGATGGATACCGGGAAGGATCCATTGTTTTTTGTTCTTTATTCATTCTGATTCTTCGGGTGTCCTTTCATCGGAGGTAATATCTGGATCTTCAGGCTGTTCTTTTCTTGCTTCTTCTGTCTGGGCAATCTTTTCTTTCAGAGCGTTTAATTCCTCTTCGGTCATCTGATCGACAGAATTCATGGCATCTGTATAATTCCTGGTAACGGTGACAGAAATATGTTCTTTGACTTTTTCTTTTGCTGTATGTTTCAGTTCTTCATTGAGCATTCTGCCCTGTGCAACGGTCAGTTCGCCTTTTTCTACCAGATCATCGATCAGTTCTTTTGCGTTTTCTGCAGTAGAGGCGACAGCACCTACACCTGCTAAAAATACTTTTCTTAATCCTTCTGTGAATTCCATAAAGACCATCCTTTCTTGAAGTACATGATTGTCATTTGTTGTTTTCTTTATTATAGCACGTATCAGGAGGAATGTTTCTTACTTTTTTGTTAAAAATATGAAAAAAAGTAAGAGGGAAAAAGCAAAATATGGTATAATTTTCTATATCAGACAGGGGAGGAAACAGGTGTGGAAAAAGTGAGAGAGAAGGTACTTTTTGCACTGCAGGAAGTACAGAGAGCAGTGATCGGAAAGCAGGAAGTGACAGAGACGGTGATGAAAGCATTTTTGGCGGGTGGGCATGTGCTGGTGGAGGATATTCCGGGACTTGGCAAGACGACCATGGCGATTGCTTTTTCCAGAGCGATCGGACTGCAGAAGCGCAGGGTGCAGTTTACACCGGATGTACTTCCGTCAGACCTGACCGGATTTACCATCTACCAGAAAGAGAGAAATGCGTTTGTATATCATCCGGGAGCCGTGGTCTGCAACCTGCTTCTGGCAGATGAGATCAACCGGGCGTCTCCGAAGACGCAGTCAGCCCTTTTGGAAGTGATGGAAGAGGGGCAGGTGACCGTGGATGGGAAAACCAGGAAGATTGCTCCGCCGTTTCTGGTGATCGCTACGGAAAATCCGTCCGGCTCCGCAGGGACGCAGTTGCTTCCGGAATCTCAGTTGGATCGTTTTATGGTCTGTGTAAAGATGGGATATCCGACAATTCGCGAAGAGATGGAGATTCTGCGAAAAAATGAGAATGGCCGTACGTCAGATGCCGTTCAACAGGTGATGACAAAGGAAGAACTTGAGGAAGCACAGCGGGAGACTGCACAGATTTTTATGCATGAGCGGATTCTGGAATATCTGGTGCAGCTGGCACAGGCTACCAGGGAACATGAGATGCTGGAGCTGGGGATGAGTCCAAGAGGAACAGTGGCACTTGCAAAGATGGCGAAAGCGGGTGCGTATCTGGCAGGAAGAGAATATGTGGTTCCGGCAGATGTCAGGGGAGTGTTTCGGGAGACTGCACAGCATCGGATCCTGTTAAATACAAGGGCAAGGATCAGCAAAGTAAAACAGAAGGAAGTACTGCAGGAAATTTTGTCCGCAGTAGAATCACCATCATTGAAAAAGCGATAAAAAGGAGCGTATATGGGAAAACGGATGATAACATATCTTCTGGTGCTTGGCGCAGTGGGATATCTGTTTTTGATGTATATTTATCCGGCACTGAGCGGGCTGTTGATTTTTGTGCTTCTGTATCCGGCGGCAGGAATCGTTTATCTTATTTTTGCGGGGAGAGGACTTTCTGCCAGAGTAAAGCGGCTCTCGGATTACGGAGAAAAAGAACAGCAAATGAAAGTCAGTATACAGGTTTGCAGGGAAAGTTCTCTTTGGATCGGAAAGTGCAGGATTCTGCTGGAAATGGAACATGCAGTATCCGGCATCAGACAAAAAGACAGTTTATGGCTTTCTGAAAAGCAGGCAGACTATACATTTGAACCAGACAGGTGCGGAGAGTGGAAGCTGACGATTACAGAAGTGAGAATCTATGATTTTATCGGAATTTTATCTGTGGGTAAAAAGCAGCAGGAAAAGGAGCGATTCACAGTCCTGCCGAAGATCTGTGCAATGCCGGTAGAGATTGGGAGAAGGACGCGGGAATTTCCGGTTGAGCCGGAAACCTATTCCAATGAAAGGGGTGGGCAGGATGCTACGGAAATCTATCAGATCCGGGAGTATCACATTCCGGATCCGGTGCAGATGATCCACTGGAAGATCAGTGCCAAGGCGGGAAAAATGATGGTCAAAGAATCCAGTCATCCTCTTGGATGTGCGGTATGTATCAGACTTTGGCTTTCGGATGCAGCGAAAGATTTCAAAAAGCTGGAGCGTATGATGGAGATTTGTGCTTCACTTTCCAGGACTCTGGTAGAAGAACACTGTATGCACGTTGTGGCATGGTTTGATCAGAAAAACGTCCGTGTTGTGCGATGGCGCGTGAAGGATGAGGAGACGTTTTATGAAATGCTCTGGGAGCTGATGGAAGCAGTCCCTGTAGCGAAACGAGAGGAAGAGCAAAGCGGGTTTGAAGAAGTGTTTCGAACACAGAAATTTTCCAGTGTTCTTGTACTGGATGGCCAGGGGATTCAGGGATGGAATGATACCGGGATTATCCAGGTGTGATATGGGGAGAAGGGGTATGAAAAGAAAAAAGAAGGATTTGAATCAACATAGCTGGAAAGTTCATATCTTACAGTTTCTTACCGTTGGTTTTGCACTGTGGTCCTGGTGGGAGACTGCCGCCGGAGTGAAATTGACGCAGAAATTACCTCAGGATCAGACAGAGAGGTGGATGGCAGTACTTTTGATCACCGGTTTTTTAGGGAGTGTCTGGCTTGGGACAATGCTGGTAAAAAGAAAGAAGCTCCTGCTTTGTATTTCTGCGGTTTTCTATCTTGTACCAGTGATATATGCGGCGGTTTTGACGTATTTCCCGGATCCGAGAGAATGCTGGCTTCAGATGATTGCAGCCGGATTGTATGTGACAGTGCTTACATCGATGTCTTGTAATGTTCTGCAGAATGTCTGCATTGTGGGAATAAGCTTCGTATTTCTGGCATTTTGTTCGGTCCAGCTGGGAGAGCAGATGGAGCCGATGAAAGAAAAAGAAGATGGGGTATATCGGACGACCAGACGATATGTGAAAGAGCATGTAATCCAGAAAGCAGAAGAGACGTGGAATGCATGGAGTGCAGACAGGCAGACAAGAAAAGAAGCACAGACGAAAAAGGAAGAGCAAAAGGAAGAGTCAGAAAAAGAGGAACAAAAAACACAGGCAAAAATCCCGCAGACAGAGCAGAATATGATTCCGGAAGAGACAGGCATGGATTCTTCCGGCGGTATGGAAGATTTGCGGGAGCTGGGCAGCTTTGTCCCCAGGAAGGGTGTGTTGTTCACTGTGACGCAGGAGGAAATGCCGACAGATACGATTTATGTTTCGGAGAAATATGGAAAAGAATATGACGGGGGATCCTGTAGAGAAGGAAGTGCGACGGATCCGGCAAGTGTATATTTGCAGTATCCATCCTCTTTGAAGCAACTTCGCAAATTGTGCAACGAACTGCAGGAAGCAGATTCTTTTGAAGAAGCAGAGCGGTTCGTGGAAGAAACATTAAAACGTCAGGCTGTGTATGATGTAAATCCGGGATCGACACCGTCCGGCGAGGATTTTGCGGAGTATTTTTTGTTTGAAAACCACAAAGGATTTTGTGTGCATTTTGCAACGGCTGCAACCTTGATGTATCGAATGCTGGGGATTCCGGCCAGATTTGCAGAAGGTTATGCCATTCCGGCATCTGCATTTTCACAGCAGGAAAATGGGCAATATGTGGCAGAAGTTGAGGGCAGCATGGGCCATGCCTGGTGTGAAGTCTGGCAGGAGGATACCGGCTGGAAGGTCGAGGATCATACAGGTGCAGCTTCTGCGTTGGAAAATGTGGAGAGGGCAAGAGCATCATCGGATACGTGGCAGCAGATCCGAAAGGCGCTCTTCCAGTGTTTGAAGGTGATCGGCGTTATACTTCTGATGTTCGCGCTGATAATATTGCAGGCGTGGATACGGACTGTGCGGAAACGAAAACGGTGCCGAACGGGATCAATCGATGCAAGGATCCGGTTTGTTTATCAGAGCCTGTACGAGGTTGCAGAGTTTCTGCATCCATCCGGGGAAGATCCATTTTCAATGCAAGGAAAAGAAGCGGTGAAAAAATCTCTTCCGGAACTGGAAGAGGCCGATCTAAACTGGATGTATGACACGATGATGCGCACTATGTTCTATAAAGGCTGTGATATCCGCGATGGAGAACAGATGTATCGTTTGTATGGACAATGCAGAAAAAAAGTAAAACAAGGATTAAACGCCTGGAAAAAGCTGCAGTGGAATGTGATAAAATGTTTTCCATAGATAAAAAACAGATTATGTTTATAAAGAGAAAATGAAGTGACTGTGACAAGTTTTTAGATTTCGTTCATTGCTTTTGCTGAAAGAAACTTGTATACTGGAAACATCTCTGAAAGGAATCCCTTTCAGTTATATCTGAACCGGCAACAGCTGGCATTTCGGATTTTCCCAGTAAAGAAGCAAGAAAAAGCGAATGGAAAACCGGAACGAGGTCTATCATCGAAAAATTAATCGAAAGAATTAGTTATGAAAAGTCCTGTTTCCCGGTAAATTCATTCGGAAAACAGGAGGAATGTGAATGGAAAAAGAGAAGACAACGCAGTTTCTGATGAGACCGAAAAATGACTTTTGTTTCAAACAGTTGATGGCAGATGCACAAATCCGACAGGCATTTTTGTCGGCAGTTACGGGGATTCCCTATGAGGAAATCGAAGAGACAACACTGTTGCCCACCAGTCTTGAGAAACAGTATAAGGAAGACAAGCTTGGAATTTTGGATGTTCGGATCCAATTGAAAAACAGCGGTCAGGTCGATGTGGAGATGCAGGTGGCAGCGTACGAGTACTGGGCAGAGAGAACTTTATTTTATCTGTCAAAAATGTTTACGGAACAGATTCATGAAGGCGAAGGATATGATGTGCTGGAAAAATATATCCATATCGGGATTCTGGACTTTGAAATATTCGAAGATACGGATGCATTCTATTCCCGGTTTCACTTATGGGAGGACAGCCGGCATATCAAGTACAGTGACAAGCTGGAATTGCATGTATTGGAATTGCCGAAGCTGGCAAAGCACCAGTATCCGGAGACAGAACTGCTAAGTTGGATGCAATTTATCAATGCAGAGACAGAGGAGGAATTCAAAATGGCAGCAGAGAAAGACCCTTATATTGAGAAGGCCTATGAGAGTCTGGTGCATCTGAGTGCAGATGAGAGGGCACGGTTAGAGTATGAGGCAAGAGAAAAGCAGATCCGGGATCACCAGTTCTTTTCAAGAATCTATAAAGAGACGGGATATAGGCAAGGGGTGAAAGAAGGGGAAGTAAAAGGTAGAGAAAAGGGCAGGATTCAGGAATGTATTGAGATTCTACAGGAGATGGGAGAAACGAAAGAACATGTTTTGCTTCGATTGAAGGAGAAGTTTAAGCTCTCAGATACGGATGCAAATCAATATTTAGAAAAATACTGGAAAGAGTGAATTGATATACAAGAAAAAGCAACATTTCATGTTTTGTTGACATAGAATGTTGCTTTCTTTCATGGTGGAAGTTCTCTGTATATAAATCATACTTGTTTTCGGGCTGATTGTGAAATTTTTTGAAACACTGTCAGTAGTCTTCGATTATCTTCTGGATCCATGATGCAGAAGCGGACAAATTCTCCCTCTAATCCGGTGAAGGAAGAACAGTCCCGGATCATAAGTCCTTCCCGGATACAGGCTTCAAATACGTCAGATGAAGTCAGTCCAACTTTTTGGATCTGTACCAGCAAAAAGTTGGCATAAGCCGGATAGACATAGAAAAAAGGAAGTTCACGCAATTTTGTATACATGTATTCACGTTCGGAAAGTATCAAATTGCGTGTCTTTTTTATATAATCTTTGTCCTGAAACAAAAGTTCGCCGGCGAATGCGCCAAGGCTGTTTAATGACCATGGAATCTGTTTGCTCTTCAATTTTTTGAGAAATTCAGCATTTCCGGTGATACCGTACCCGAACCGCATACCAGGAGCGGCAAAAAATTTGGAAACACCACGCAGTACCATCAGATTCTGGAAATTTTGGGTCAAAGGAACTGCGGTGACGGCATCTACATCAGGTGCAAACTCCACGTACGTTTCATCGATCATCACAAAGATGTTGTGATCCTGACAAAACTCCAGCAGCTTTATCAGCTCCGGATGAAAAATTGCGGAAGAAGTCGGATTGTTCGGATTGCATAAAATAAGAAAATCAATCTGCTTTTTAGCCAGCGCCAGACACAGTTCCTCTACAGACAATTGGAAATCCTGTTCTGGTTTCAGATAAAAGCAGTCGATCGTGCTGTCTGAAAATCCAAGTTCTCTGGAGTATTCGGAATAAGTGGGTCCAAGGATCATCGTATGCTTTGGACGGCGCTCTTCAATCAGCAGGGAAATCAGTTCACTGGAACCATTGCCCGGCAGGATAAAGTCTGCAGGAATCTGACAGTATGTGGAGAGTATGTTTCTAAGACTGGTATAGCTCCGATCCGGGTAGGAAGAGAGCAGATCCAGATGAGCTGCAAGAGCTTTTTTTACCTGTTCGGAAAGTCCGAGCGGATTTACGTTAGCACCAAAATTGACAATATCATCTTTTTTTAATCCGTAGTGTTCGCACACTTTTTCAATATCACTTCCGTGAAATTCCAGTTTTGTATTCATGTATACAATCCCCTTTTAAATTCTTTGATTCCACCGTTGCAAGAAATACAGTGTTGATGTTATAATACTTTATTATAGTGTGTTTACAAAAAAATGCAACGTAAGAAGAATGAGCAGGTGACGAATTTGAAGAATAAAATTAAACGCCTTTCAAAAGGAGATTTTCATATTCCACAGCCGGAGATTATTTTCCCGGAGACGCGGATCATCATGCGTGTCGGAGAAGGCGAGATGTACAAAGGAAGCTTTTCTCTCCAGAATCAGGGAGAGGGGACAATCCGTGGACTGGTTTATCCATCGTCTTTTCGGGTACGCTGTGAGGAGCAGGGATTTGATGGGAATCCGGTGAACATCTCTTATACATATGACGGATCCGGTCTGGTTCCGGGACATGTGGAACACGGAAAATTTACCATTGTGTGCAATGGCGGAGAGTATGAGGTGGCATTTACTGCCATTATTGAAAAGCCGTTTGTAATGACAACTTATGGAAAAGTACAGAGTCTGGAAGATTTTAAGAAGCTGTCTTTTCGGGATCCGGCGGAGGCAGAAAAGCTGTTCCGTTCCAGAGATTTTTATGAGATCCTGAAGTATGAGGATAAGCGGATTCAGGCATTGTATGACAATATGAGAAAATGGGAGCTGGATCAGCAGGCGTTGGAAGAGTTTTTGGTGGGCTGCAAGCAGAAAGAGAAGATTTTTCTGACGCTGGAAGAGGAGAGCAGAGCATTTATTTCTCTTCAGGAATCCAGAAAAGATACCTTTACGATCAAGAAGAATACGTGGGGATATCTGACCATTGATGTACGTACCGAAGGTGAATTTTTAAGTGTGGAGCATACCAAGGTTACTACGGAGGAGTTCATCGGGAATGCGTATCGGCTGGAATATATCATCGACTATACAAAGCTCCATCGGGGAAGCAACTTCGGGCAGATCATCCTGGAGTCCCCGTATGAGATACTGACCTATGAGATCGTGGTAGAGAAGGATGTCTGCAGAGATGAAGAGAGACGGGAGCGGGATAAAGAGTTTGCAAGTATTTTAAAGCGCTGTCTTGTTTATGAGAGCGGCAAGCTGGATATGAACACCTGGTGCGAGGAGTCCTTAAAGAAGATCGAGCATTTGCGGAGTCTGGATGAGGACAATGAGATGTATCTTCTGGTACATGCACATATCTGTCTTTTGGGCAAACGGTTTGAAGAGGCAAAATGGATTCTGGAATCTTACAATTACAACCGGTTTGCAATCGGAAAAAATGTAGAGATCAGTTCCTATTATTTGTATCTGACCACGCTGCTTTCCAATGATTCGATCGGGACACGCAGAGTGGCAGAAGAGCTTTCAAAATCCTATATGAAGCATCCCGATAGCTGGAAGATCCTCTGCATGCTGGTGAATGTAGACTCTGAGTACAAGATCATCAGTGAACGTCTCAGAGCTTTGGAGCATCACTTCTATGAGGAAAAGACACGCAGTATCTGGTTCTATCTGGAAGCCTTCCGGTGTTTCCGTGAGAAGAGTTCTTCCTTGAAAAAACTGGGCATCTTTGAAGTGCGGGTGTTGTATTTTGCAGCCAAACACAAACTGATGACAAAGGAACTGGCATTATATACAGCCAATCTGGCAAGTCAGCTGAAAAGCTTTGACCGCTATCTTTATGAGACTCTGGTGCTTTCCTACGGGATGTATGAAGAGTCCATGATCCTGACTGCAATCTGTACACTTCTGATCAAGGGAAGCTGCATGGAAAACTGCTTTTTTAAATGGTATGAAAAAGCAGTGGAGTCGGAATTAAAGATTGCACAGCTGTACGAGTTTTATATGGCTGCGATCCAGCCTGGCAGAGTCAATAAAGCACTGCCGCGTTCCGTGTATCTTTACTTTATGCATGGAAATAATCTGGATTTCCATAAACGGGCGCTTTTGTATTCAAACCTGATCACTTATGAGGATGAATCCAGTGAGATTTATGCGCATTACAGAGATGAGATGGAAGCGTTTGCGTGGAATCAGCTGGAGCGCAGAAATATTGATCCCATGCTCCGCATTATATACAAGCGTTTTCTGACAGAAGATTCTATGGAAGCAGAGCAGATCAAAGCACTGTATGATATCTGCCATGCTTATGAGATCACAACAAAGGTACCGAATATGAAATTTATTCATGTGATCGCAGAGGATGGAACGATCACGCAGAAGGCGCCGTATACGGACAAAGGGGCAAGGGTATTTTTGTATGCAAAGACAGACCGGCTTGTATGGGAAAGTAAGGATGGAAGACATTATACAGATTCTATTCCATATGAAAGCAAGCGCCTGTTCTATGAGCTTCGTTACATGGATATCTGCAAGCGGTATATGAACAGTCTGAAGCAGAACCGTCAGGAGGAGAAGGTAGAAGAGCTTTCTCTTGAGACTGTGCGCAAGTATGGCATTGAAAATTACGGGGAAGAAGAGATCATGGGACTGTGCAGCCGTACGATCCGTGAAAACAATTATGAATGTGATGATTTCCTTACCTACGTGTGTTTTGAGATGTTTAAAAGAAAGCAGTTTGACAGAGTGATCCTGACGTATCTTGCGAATTACTACTGCGGAGCGACTACAGACATGAAACTGCTCTGGAGAGAAGCAAGAGAGTATGAGGTACACACTCAGAAGCTGGCGGAGAGGATCATCACACAGATGTTGTTCTCGGAAGAGTTGTTCGGAGAGGTTCCGATCTTTGAAGAATATTATGAAGAGGGAGCTTATTTCAGACTGCAGCAGGCATATCTGGCGTATATGTCCAGAGAATATGTAGTGGAAGAGCGCAGGATGAGCAGAAGTATTATTGATATCATCTGTAAGGAATATGAAAAGGGTGAAGAAACGATCGACATCTGCAAGATCGCCGTATTAAAATATTATTCCACCAGAGAATATACGACGACTGTGCGTAAGACTCTGAAAAAATTCTTACAGGAGCTGTGCGGCAAGCAGATTTATTTTCCGTTCTTTCTGGCATACGAAAAGGAATGGCTCATTGAGCTGCAGCTTTGGGATAAGACGCTGATTGAGTACAAAGGGCAGAAGGGAAGCCGTGTAATGCTCTACTATCAGCTTCAGAAAGAAAATTCAGAGGCGGTAGATTATGCTACAGAGGTGCTTACGCCGATGTATGAGAATCTCTATGTGAAGAAATTTGTGCTGTTCTCCAACGAGCGGTTGAAATATTATTTCAAGGAGACCATTGATGGCAACACTTACCGAAGTGATAAAGAGTGCTGCATGAAGGATGCTGTGTTTGGAGAATCCGGGCGATATGGACGACTGAATGATATTTTACTTTCAGAGGGCAGTGAAAAAGAAGAAAAGATGAAAGCATATGCACAGGAAGATGCAATCGCCGCGCATATGTTTGAACAGTATTAAGGAGGCTGACTCCTATGGGACAAGGCAATATTATAGGTTACGAGATCAATGAAAAGACCTGTCAGATCAGTTTTTATAATGAAGAAATGGCAGAGCCGGAGACGATGGAAGTAGATGCGGATAATTACCAGATCCCTCTGGTCATCGGAAAGCTGCGTGATACCTGGGCATACGGAAAAGAAGCAAAACGTCTGGCCAGCTTGAAAGAAGGATTCACCGTAAACCGGTTACTGGATAAAAGCCTGGCAGGGGAAAAAATTGAATTTGGAGAAGAATCCTATGAAGCAGTGTGGCTGCTTGCTAAATTTATCGAACTGTCGCTTCAGTCGTTTCCCAAGATCAACGGGATCGTGTTCAGCGTTCCGGAGCTGACGGAAGAGCTGGCGCAGATGCTGCGGGGAATCGCAGTACGGATGAATATTGATAAACGGCATATTTTCATTCAGGATTACAAAGAGAGTTTCTGCAATTATCTGTTTTATCAGCCAAAAGAACTCTGGCAGTATGAGGCGGCGTTGTTTTGCTGTGACAGAAATGAGATTAAAGCGTATATGCTCAGAAGGCTGAAGCCGGGGCTTGGAGGCGGAAAGACGATTTTTGTGACAGTGGACGAAGTGGCAAGTGCACATATAAAAGAACTGGCAGCCGTGTATCCGGTGCTCAATGCGGACAAGGCAAAAGATGCGGATATGAGATTCTGCCGGTTTATTGAAGGCGTGTTTGACAAGCGGATCGTATCTTCGGTCTTTCTGACCGGAGAGGGATTTGAGAATAACTGGTATCCGACTTCTCTGAGAGTCCTGTGCAATGGAAGAAGGGCGTTTATCGGAAACAATCTGTACAGCAAGGGTGCCTGTTATACCGCATACCGCAAGATGTTTATGCACATTGAGGATCCGGTTTATCTTTCCGAAGACAAGCTGACAGATCAGATCACTGTGAATATGCGGGTGAATGGACAGGAGATGTGGTATCCGATCGTATCCTGGGGATCGCACTGGTATGAATCCAACAATCAGTGGGAAGTGCTTTTAGAGGATACAGAAGATATCGAGCTTCATATTGAGTCTCTGGTACAGGGTACGTTAAAGACGGAGGTGATCCCGCTTGGAAGGCTTCCCAAGAGAGGCGAGTATTCCATGCGGCTTCAGATCGAGACGTTATTTTTAGATGAAAAAACATGTAAGATCACGGTGCGGGATGTAGGATTCGGAGAGTTTTTCCCGCCGACCGATTTTCAGGAAGAGAAGATTATACATTTAGGAGGAAATGATGGGAAGTTTAATTCTATGTCATGATCAGCATGCGGCCCATCCGTATGAAATTACGAGGATCCACTGTAAGATATTTACAATGGAAGAGCTGTGCTATTATCTCTGCAATAATCTCTACCTGATCGATTATACGATTATGAACGAGCAGCTGTGCGGATGGCTGGAAGAGGACATCGGGAAAAGGGAGCTTGCAGACCAGCTTCGGGATGTGATCCGGATGCGGGGAAGTGTGGAAAAATTTGTACTCACGATTTTGAAGAGTTCCGGAATCTACAAGGAAGCGGAGATGATCCGAATCCAGAATGTTCTGGAGCGGCTCAAAAACCAGAAGGACATTGAGCGGCAGAAATACAAAGGAGACAATCTTCTGGAAAGTGGAGAAGTGGAAGAAGCGATCCTTGTGTATCAGGCAATCTTAAATGAAGGGGAGGATGAGAATACAGATCCCAAGTTTTATGGAAAGATCTATGCAAGTCTGGGGTCTGCCTATGGAAGAATGTTCCTCTATCAGCAGGCGGCACGGATGTATGACAGGGCGTATCAGATCTGCGAAGATCCAAAGTTGTTAAAGCCGTATTTGTATGCGTCTTATAAGTATATGTCGATGGAGGAATATCATATCCTTCTTACGAAAAATGACACCTATGCGGAGATCAATACAGAGCTGCGCAGCGAGATGAAAGAAATCCGGGAAGGAATCCAGATGGAGATGTCAGAGCAGCTGACAGACAAGTGGAAACAGCAGTACCGGAGGAGTCACATATAGAGTATTTAGTAAAAGTATCCAAATCAGAGTGATCAGATTTGGATATTTTTTTGAATTAATGTGATTGATTTTGATTGAAAATGATTATATTATAAGGATAAAGGAAACGAAAATGATTGAAAATGAAAGAAAGGATGAGGAAAATGCTGGCAGAAGAGCGGTTTCGCGAAATTCTTAAGATCGTAAACGAAAAAAAAACAGTGACTGTAACAGAGCTGACAGAACTTCTGGATACTTCAGAGTCTACGATCAGAAGAGACCTGACACAGCTTCATAAAAGAGGAGCCTTGTTGAAAGTCCACGGGGGAGCAACTGTACTGAATGGGGCATATACGACAAAGGATGCAAAGGTTTCAGAAAGAGAGGGGCTGTATGTAGAGGAAAAACGCAGCATTGCAAAGCTGGCAGCGGCTCTGATCGGTCAGGAGGATTTTGTTTATATCGATGCAGGAACGAGCACAGCGTCATTGGCAGAGGCGATTTCAGAGAGGGAGGCCGTGTATGTGACGAATGGAATTCTGCATGCAAAGTGTCTGGCAGAAAAAGGCTGCCGGGTGTTTTTGCCGGGAGGCGAGCTGAAAGAGGATACACAGGCTTTAGTCGGAGGAGCTGCGGTAGAGTGGCTGAATAAGTATAACTTTACAAAAGGCTTCTTTGGCACGAATGGAATTCATCTGGAGAAAGGGTATACGACACCGGATATCAGCGAAGCACTGGTAAAAGAAGCTGCAATGAAGAGATGCAGAGAGGCATATGTTCTGGCAGATTCGAGCAAATTCGGTCATGTATCATCCGTCACATTTGCGAGGTTTGAAGATGCACAGATCATTACGGATCATATCAGTGATCCGGTATTTCAAACATGCAGTAATATAGAGGAGGCAGAATCATGATTTATACAGTGACATTCAATCCATCATTAGACTATGTAGTACAGGCAGAACAGCTGGTGCCGGGAGAAATCAACCGGACAACAAGTGAAGCAGTTTATCCGGGAGGAAAAGGAGTCAATGTTTCTGTGATCCTTTCCAATCTGGGTCTGGAGAGTACAGCATTTGGATTTACTGCGGGATTCACAGGAAAAGCATTGCAGGAGATGCTCCTGGAGTTTGGCGCAAAGACAGATTTTATACCGCTTGCAGACGGGCAGACAAGGATCAATGTCAAGATCAACGCAGGACAGGAGACAGAGATCAACGGACAAGGACCAAAGATTACAGAAACAGCGATCCAGGAGTTGTTTGAGAAGCTGAAATCCTTGAAGGCAGGAGATGTACTGGTTCTGGCGGGAAGTATTCCGTCGACTCTGCCGGAGAATATTTATGAATGGATTCTGATGTGTTTGAAAGATAAGGATGTCAAAGTTGTGGTAGATGCTACAAAAGATCTGCTGTTGAATGTATTGAAATATCATCCGTTTTTGATCAAGCCGAACAATCATGAACTTGGAGAAATGTTCCAGACGACGCTTACTACAGAAGAAGAGATCATCGCTCATGCGAAAAAGCTGCAGGAAAGAGGTGCAAGAAATGTACTGGTTTCTATGGCAAAAGACGGAGCGATCCTTGTGACAGAAGACGGTGAGATATACAAAAAGCAGCCGCACAATGGCACGGTTGTAAATTCTGTCGGTGCCGGAGATTCTATGGTGGCAGGATTTCTGGCGGGATATCTCAATACTGGCTCTTATGAGCGTGCACTGGAGCTTGGAACTGCAGCGGGAAGTGCGACGGCATTTCAGTCCTGGCTGGCATCCAGGGAGGATATTGTAAAACTGCTGGACAGACCGTACAGCGAATATCAGATTTGAAAGGGAAAAGGTATGAAAATCACGGATCTTTTGAAGAGAGAAAGTGTGGAGCTTTCCAGAACACCCGAAAGTAAGGGACAGGCCATTGATCAGATGGTAGAACTGATGGCAAAAGGAGGAAATATCAACGATCTACAGCGTTATAAAGAAGGTGTGTTAAAGAGAGAAGAGGAAGGAACGACAGGGATCGGAGAGGGAATTGCCATTCCTCATGCAAAGACAGATGCCGTCAGTGCACCGGGTCTTGCTACGATGCTGGTTCCTCAGGGTGTGGATTATGATGCACTGGACGGACAGCCGGTACATATGATTTTTTTTGATCGCAGCACCGAATACAGAAGATAATGTGCATCTGGAAGTACTCAGCCGTCTTTCCATGCTTTTAATGGATGACGAATTTCGGACAAATCTGCTGGATGCAGCGGATGTAACAGAATTTCTGGCACACATTGATGAGGCGGAGAGAAAGAAATTTCCTGAAGAGTACGGAGAAGAAAAACAGACGCAGGATCAGCCGGAAGAGGGATACCGGGTACTGGCAGTTACTGCATGTCCCACAGGGATTGCCCACACATATATGGCGGCGGAAAGCCTGGAAAACAAGGCGAATGATGTTCCCGATTCTGGCAGGATATATCGCCATGGCGCTTGCGGACAGACCGGCATTGATGCCCGGAATCGTAGGAGGTCTTCTGGCAAAAAGCGGTATGACAATGGCTGCAGAGGAGGCCGGCTGGGTGTCTTCTGGTTTCTTTGGCGCACTGATCGCAGGTTTTGCGGCAGGACTGATCATGCTCGGTTTAAAGAAAATTCTGGAAAAGCTTCCAAAAGCGCTGGAGGGAACAAAGCCGATGCTTTTGTATCCGTTTTTGGGAATCGCGGCAATGGGAGCCCTTATGGTATTTGTGGTCAATCCGCCGGTCGGAGCGTTCAATGAGTGGCTGAATCAGGTGCTGGCAAGTATGGGAGAATCCAGCAGAGTCCTGCTCGGAGCAGTGCTTGGAGGTATGGTTCCGCCGATCGGAATTGCTCTGGCGACACTGTTTTTTAAAAAACGGTTTACAAAGAGTGAACAGCAGACAGTGGCAACGAATTTCATTATGGGACTTTCCTTTATCACAGAGGGGGCAATCCCGTTTGCAGCTTCCGATCCGCTGCTGTTTCTGGCTGCCGTTGCGGCAGGTTCTGTCGTGGCAATGCTTGGAATCGTTCTGCTGAAAAAACCGCTTGCAGCAAAGTGAGAAAATGTGCAAAAAAATCAGAACAAAAATTGCGAAAAGTGATAAATAAAGCACAATATATAAGAACATCTTATTTATCTGTTGAGAAATAAATAATAAGCCACAGGAAATACAAGGCAGAGGGAATATTGATTTTCCCTCTGCCTTGTATTATAATCTATCTGCGGGATGTGCCGATAATCCCAGATCGAGTGAATGAAATTTAAGAAAAAGGACAGGTGTGAACGTATGAAAAAATTAGAACAGCTTTACGAAGGAAAAGCAAAGAAAGTATTTGCGACAGAAGATCCGGACGTTGTGATCGTAGACTATAAAGATGATGCGACAGCATTCAATGGAGAGAAGAAAGGAACAATCGTAGGAAAAGGTGTGATCAACAACCGTATGACAAACTACATTTTCCAGGTTCTGGAAAAAGAAGGTGTTCCGACTCACTATGTAGAAGAACTCAGCGACCGTGAGACAGCTGTAAAAAAAGTGGAGATCGTACCACTTGAAGTGATCGTCCGCAATGTGGCAGCGGGAAGCTTTTCTAAAAAACTCGGTATCGAGGAAGGAACAAAATTGTTAGCACCTACTTTAGAGTTCAGCTATAAAAATGACGATCTTGGAGATCCGATGATCAATGATTATTTTGCAATTGCAATCGGAGCTGCAACAAGAGAAGAGATCGACAAGATCACAGAGTACACATTCAAAGTGAATGAAGTCTTAAGAAAATTCTTTGATGAGGCAGGAATTGAACTGATCGACTTTAAAATCGAATTCGGACGTTTCCATGGAGAGATCATCCTTGCAGATGAGATTTCACCGGATACATGTCGTCTGTGGGATAAAGAGACCCATGAAAAACTGGACAAAGACCGTTTCCGCAGAGATATGGGAAATGTAGAAGACGCATATCAGGAAGTCTTCAGACGTATTGGAATTAAATAGAAGGAGTTCATCCATGAGTGATTTTGAAAAAGTGGTAACAGGGCTGGGAGAAGAATGCGGAGTATTTGGCGCATATGATATGGACGGACAGGATGTTGCGTCTTCCATTTATTACGGACTCTTTGCACTCCAGCACAGAGGTCAGGAAAGCTGCGGCATCGCAGTAACTGACACATACGGACAGCGCAAGGTGCTGTCACGTAAAGGGTTGGGGCATGTAGATGATGTGTTCAACGAAGAGACATTACGTGAATTGAAAGGCAATCTGGGAGTAGGACATGTACGGTATTCTACAGCGGGAGGTACCCGTGTGGAGAATGCACAGCCTCTGGTAATCAATTATGTAAAAGGAACTCTGGCTATCGCACACAATGGAAATCTGGTCAATGCAGTGGAGCTTCGGGAGGAATTGTCAAAGACAGGTGCAATTTTCCAGACGACTATTGATTCAGAGGTTATTGCTTATCATGTGGCAAGAGAGCGTCTGAATGTTTCTAAGGCAGAAGATGCAGTAAAAAATGCTATGAAGAAGATCAAAGGAGCCTATGCGCTGGTGATCAGCAGTCCGAGAAAGATGATCGGGGCAAGGGATCCGTTTGGATTGAAACCACTCTGTATCGGAAAACGGGACAATACGTATTTTCTGGCATCTGAAAGCTGTGCGATCGCAGCAGTCGGGGCAGAGTTTGTAAGAGATGTCCTTCCGGGTGAGATCGTAAGTATTACAAAGCATGGCATGTCTTCGGACATGAGTATGGCGCTGCCGGAAGAAAAACGTGCGAGATGTATTTTTGAATATATTTACTTTGCAAGAACAGACAGTACGATCGATGGAGTCGGAGTCTATCATTCCAGAATTGTTGCTGGAAAAGCACTGGCACAGTCTTATCCGGTAGAGGCAGATCTGGTGGTTGGTGTTCCAGATTCCGGCCTTGTGGCTGCCATGGGATATTCACAGCAGTCCGGGATTCCTTATGGAACCGCGTTTCATAAAAACAGTTATGTAGGACGTACATTCATTAAGCCGAAACAGAGTGAGCGTGTGTCCAGTGTGAAGATCAAGCTGAACGTGATTCCGGAAGTGGTAAAAGGGAAGCGGATCGTTATGGTGGATGATTCCATTGTTCGAGGAACGACCTGTGCAAATATCATCAAGATGTTAAAGAAAGCAGGAGCGACAGAAGTACATGTGAGAATCAGTTCTCCGCCGTTTTTACATCCGTGCTATTTCGGAACAGACGTGCCGTCTAATGAGCAGCTGATCGCGCACTCTCATACAACAGAGGAGATCCGTGAGATGATCGGAGCAGACTCTCTGGGCTATATGGAAGTAGAAAAATTAAAAGATATGGTAGGCGATCTGAAGTTTTGTGATGCCTGCTTTACAGGAAATTATCCGATGGAGGTGCCGGGAGAAGATATCAGTCTGGCATTTGAATAGGAAAAAAGGAGAATACGATTATGAGCAATGACCGTTATGTAAGTCCGTTGTCCGAGCGCTATGCAAGCCGTGAGATGCAGTACATCTTTTCACCGGACAAAAAGTTCAGAACCTGGAGAAAACTCTGGATCGCACTGGCAGAGACAGAAAAAGAACTGGGACTGAATATTACAGACGAGCAGATAGAAGAATTGAAAGCGCATGCGGAGGACATCAATTACGATGTTGCAAAAGAGCGTGAGAAAGTAGTAAGACATGATGTTATGTCACATGTGTATGCATATGGTGTGCAGTGTCCGAAAGCGAAAGGAATCATCCATCTGGGAGCAACCTCCTGCTATGTAGGGGACAATACAGATATGATCGTAATGTCAGAGGCTTTAAAGCTGGTGAGAACAAAACTGGTCAATGTGATCGCAGAACTGGCAAAATTTGCAGATGCACAGAAATGTCAGCCGACACTTGCATTCACACATTTCCAGCCGGCTCAGCCAACTACGGTAGGAAAGAGAGCGACTCTCTGGCTGCAGGAATTTGAGATGGATCTGGAAGATCTGGATTATGTTCTGGGAAGTTTAAAACTTCTTGGATCCAAAGGAACGACAGGAACCCAGGCAAGCTTTCTGGAGCTGTTTGACGGAGATCAGGAGACGATTGATAAGATCGATCCAATGATCGCAGAAAAGATGGGATTTAAGGCATGTTATCCGGTATCCGGACAGACTTATTCCAGAAAAGTGGATACAAGAGTATTGAATGTACTGGCCGGAATTGCGGCAAGTGCGCACAAATTCTCTAATGACATCCGACTTCTTCAGCATTTGAAAGAAGTGGAAGAGCCGTTTGAGAAGACACAGATCGGTTCTTCTGCCATGGCATATAAGAGAAACCCGATGAGAAGTGAAAGAATCGCGTCTCTTTCCAGATATGTGATGATCGATGCATTGAATCCGGCAATCACCTCTGCGACGCAGTGGTTTGAGAGAACACTGGACGATTCTGCAAACAAGAGACTGAGTGTGCCGGAAGGATTTCTTGCAATCGACGGAATCCTGGATCTGTGCCTGAATGTTGTGGACGGGCTTGTAGTATATCCGAAAGTCATCGAGAAACGTCTGATGTCAGAACTTCCGTTTATGGCGACAGAGAATATCATGATGGATGCGGTAAAAGCCGGAGGAGACAGACAGGAGCTGCATGAGAGAATTCGTGAGCTTTCCATGGAAGCCGGACGCAATGTCAAAGAAAAAGGTCTGGACAACAATCTTCTGGAGTTGATCGCAGCGGATCCTGCGTTCAACATGAGTCTGGAAGAGCTGAAAGAGACGATGGAACCGCAGAAATATGTAGGTCGTGCGAAAGAGCAGGTAGAGTCGTACTTAAATAATGTGATTTATCCGCTTCTGGAGGAAAATAAAGAAATTCTCGGAGTAAAAGCTGAGATCAATGTTTAGTTTTGCCATAACAGGCAAAGGAGAAGGAGTGTTGCAAAAGAGCAGCATTCCTTTTTCGCATACCAAAGAAAAAGCAGGGAGAATGGAAAAAGAATGAGAACAAGTGGCGATTGCGTTTGGGAGAAACAGCATATCTGGAACATACCGGATGGATTAAAGAAAGTGATTGCAGGAGTTGTGACGGTCAGCCTTTTGGTTGGAATCGGTGATGCCGTCAGTATGGTACCGTTACAGGAAGATATGAGGTCATATGCTGCGACTGCGGGTGAAACGATACGATGGAGTGTTCCGATCCGGTTGGGACAGATGGTAAAACAGGAGAGTATCCGGACCTATACACTGGCAGAAATGGAGAAACATGTGCAGATAGAAACGGAGAAAGTAGCTGAAGCTTCGTCAGCCATGCCACAAGAAGAAGCGGTAGAACCGGTGGAGACAGTGCAGAGTCAGACCATACAGCCAGTGATTCCTGAGACGATGCCGGAAGAAATTGTGAATACCTTACCAGGGGAAGATATGACACAGGAAGAGTCTCCGGCAGAGGCGTATATATATTATCAGGGGTTCAAAATTGATCAGGAGGGAATGATCTGTGGATTTGACCCTGCAAAAAGCGAGATGATGGATGGATATCTGGAACTGCCGTCAGAAAATTGTATTGGAATTCGAAGAGGAACGTTTTCGGGAGTTGGAACCGGCATTTTTGAAATTTATATTCCGGAGAATATTCAGAATATAGAAAACGGTGCGTTTTCTGAACTGGGAGAACTGACATGGATCGAAGCAGGAGGCACAGGTGAATATACGGCAAGAGATGGGATTTTATTTTCCGGAACAGAGCTGGCAGCGTTTCCTGCCGGAAGAACTGGAATTTTTGAGATGCCCAAGGATGTGACTTCGATCCGTGCATCTGCATTTGCCAATACAAACCTGGATAAAATAGATATGAGAAACTGTATTTCGATTTTGTGTGATGAAGGAATATTCGGAGACGGGGCAGGCTGCGAGATCATGGAGGGGAAGAATGGAATATAAACAGATATTGAATATTGCGGTTCTTGCAGGAGAAATCATGCTCAGAAGTGGAGCGGAGACCTATCGTGTGGAGGATACCATGAAGCATATTCTCAACACCGCGGGAACAGAAGTGGCAGAGGCATTTGTTATGATGACAGGGATTGTTGCTACTTTGGATAATCCGGACATGGAAATGCTCACCGCTATGCGCAGAGTTCATGACCGCGGGACGAATATGCATCGTATTGTGCAGGTAAATGAAATATCCAGAAGATACTGCAGGGGAGAGATGACAGTTGAGGAAACATATAAAGAGTTGAAACAGATCAAGGGAAAACAGTATTCAGTGGCGGTATATAATCTGGCGACGATTCTGGTTCCGGTCGGGTTTGCTCCTCTTTTTGGAGGGGGAGTGAAAGAGACTCTGGTCTCTGCGGCAGTAGGATGTATCCTGGCATTTTTGATTACACTGGGCAAAAAAATCCAGATGAGCAGCTTTATTTTGAATGCAATCTGTGCATTCGGGGTAGCAGTGACAGCTGCCTGTGTGAATAGGGTTACATCCGGCTGGAATCTGGATATTGTGATCATCAGTTCTCTGATGCCCCTGGTGCCAGGCGTAGCGATCACCAATGCGATCCGGGATACGCTGCGGGGGGATTATATTTCCGGAGGCGCCAGGATACTGGAGGCATTTTTGACAGCAGCTGCAATCGGGCTTGGAGCAGGTACCGGGATGATTTTTGTAGGAGGTATCGTATGAGTGTGTTGATGGGAGTGGTGGGAAGTTTTGTTGCGATCATTGCGTTTTCTGTACTTTTGGAGACACCCGGAAAATATCTGTGGCAGACGGGTGTGGTCGGAGCAATAGGAGGCGGTGTTTATCTGCTTTGTACACACCGTGGAGTGGATGTGGTGCCGGCTTCTTTCTTTTCTGCGCTGGCGATTGCGTTTATGGCACATCTTTTTGCAAGGATTTTCAAAGCGCCGGTGACGGTGTTTCTGATTGCAGGAATCCTGCCGACCGTGCCGGGGGCCGGAATGTACAGAATTGCCTATTCTATCGTTGCCAATGACAGGGCAGGATGTGCCTATTATCTGCTGCAGACACTGGAGATTGCGGGGATGATTGCACTGGCAATTTTTATTGTGGATGCCATTTTCCGGGTTCACATCCCCTTGTCAAGGCGGAATAGTTAAGATATAATAGAAAAGATGACGTAAATAGAAAATGGAGAAGATAAAGATGAGTAAAGTAAGAACAAGATTTGCACCAAGTCCGACAGGACGGATGCATGTAGGAAATCTGCGTACAGCATTATATGCATATTTGATCGCAAAACACGAGGGTGGAGACTTTATCCTCAGAATTGAAGATACAGACCAGGAGAGATTCATGGAAGGAGCACTGGACATCATTTACCGTACTCTGGAAAAGACAGGTCTCATTCACGATGAAGGACCGGACAAGGATGGTGGATATGGTCCGTATGTGCAGAGCGAGAGAAATGCTTCCGGAGTGTATTTGAAGTATGCAAAGCAGCTGGTAGAGCAGGGCGACGCGTATTACTGCTTCTGTGATAAAGCACGCCTGGATTCCCTGAAGACTTCTGTTTCTGAAGACGGAACAGATATCGTTGTGTATGACAAGCACTGCCTGGGGCTGAGCAAAGAAGAGGTAGAGGCCAATCTGGCAGCAGGAAAACCTTGGGTGATCCGTCTGAACGTACCGAATGAGGGAACAACCACATTCCACGATGAGATTTACGGAGATATCACGGTTCCGAATGCAGAACTGGATGATATGATCCTGATCAAATCCGATGGATTCCCGACTTACAATTTTGCGAACGTGATCGATGACCATCTGATGGGAATCACACACGTTGTCCGCGGAAATGAATATCTTTCCTCTGCACCGAAATACAACCGTCTGTATGAGGCATTTGGATGGGAGATTCCGGTTTATGTACACTGTCCGTTGATCACGGATGAGAACCATAAAAAACTAAGTAAACGCTGCGGACATTCTTCCTATGAAGATCTGATCGAGCAGGGATTCCTTTCAGAAGCAGTGGTCAACTATGTGGCACTTCTTGGATGGAGCCCGTCGGACAACCGCGAGATCTTTTCGCTGGAGGATCTGGTAGAGGCATTTGATTACCGCCATATGAGCAAGTCACCGGCTGTATTCGATCCGGTAAAACTCAAATGGATGAACGGGGAATACATGAAAGCCATGGAGGAAGACAAGTTCTATGAGATGGCAGAGCCGTATCTGAAAGAAGTCATCACAAAAGACTATGATCTGAAAAAGATTGCGAAGATGGTGAAGACCAGAATTGAAATCTTCCCGGATATTAAAGATCAGATCGATTTCTTTGAAGAGCTGCCTGAGTATGACACTGCTATGTATACACACAAGAAGATGAAGACAAATGCAGAGAATTCTCTGGAAGTTTTAAACGATGTCCTTCCGATCCTGGAAGCACAGGAAGATTACAGCAATGACGCGTTGTTTGAAACATTAAAAGGATATGTAACAGAAAAAGGAGTGAAGATCGGATTTGTAATGTGGCCGATCCGAACAGCGGTATCCGGAAAACAGAACACACCGGGCGGTGCGACAGAACTGATGGAAGTTCTCGGAAAGGAAGAATCCTTAAAGAGAATCCGTGCCGGTATCGCATTACTCCAGGCAAATTAGAAAGAGGTATTTATGAGTTTTAATCAGGCTCAGCAGGAGGCGGTCTCTCACAATGAGGGACCGTGTCTTGTTCTTGCGGGACCGGGTTCCGGAAAGACGCTCACGATCGTGGGCAGGATCCAGAAGCTGATCCAGACGTATCATGTAAGTCCGGAAGAGATTCTGGTCATCACATTTACCAAATATGCAGCAGTGGAGATGAAGAACCGCTTTTTTTCAGCGATGAAGGGGACTCGCCCTGCTGTCACCTTCGGAACATTTCATGGAATTTATTATGGGATTTTAAAGTGGGCATATCGGTTCGGACCGGAGAATATTCTGTCAGAGGAAGAAAAACGGCAGATGCTGCTTCAGATCGTCAACAGAAAAGAGATTGATGAATTTGAAGAGGAAGATTTCCTGAAAGAAATTATTTCTGAGATCGGGATCGTGAAAAACAACGGGCTGAAGATTGAAGAATATGAGACGACGATCTGCGGGAAGGAAACTTTCCGGGAGATATACAGAGAATACGAAAGAAAACGGAACGAAGAGCGGAAAATTGATTTTGATGATATGCTGCTGCTGTGCAGAGACCTGTTCATAAAACGGCCGGATATTCTGAAAAAATGGCAGGAGAAGTTTCGCTATATTCTGATCGATGAATTTCAGGATATCAATCAGGTGCAGTATGATGTCATCCGGATGCTTGCGGCGCCTGAAAACAATCTGTTTGTGGTAGGAGATGATGACCAGTCGATCTATGGATTTCGCGGAGCGGATTCCAGACTGATGTTTCAGTTTCAGAAGGACTTTCCAGATGCAAAACAGCTTCTCCTGGATGTAAACTACCGGTCTTCGAAAAATATTGTCAAAAATTCTCTGAAAGTGATCGCAAACAACGAGGTACGGTTTGACAAAAAAATCCGGGCATGGAAAGAAAGTGGGGAGACACTGCATGTACAGGAAGTGAAAGATCCGGTGGAGGAAGCTTCTTATGTGGTGGAACAGATCAAAAAACAGATGGAAACAGGAATTTTGGCAGAGGAAATCGCAGTACTCTTTCGTGTTCACACAGATGCGAGGGCGGTTGTGGAAGCTCTGATCGATGAAAAGATTCCATTCCAGATGCGGGAACATCTGCCGAATCTGTACAATCATTTTATTGCAAAAGATATTATGGCATATTTCAGGCTGGCAATGGGGCAGCGTGAGCGCAAAGATTTCCTGCAGGTCATGAATCGTCCGAAACGGTATCTGGGAAGAGACTGCCTCCCGGGAAGAGTGGTTTCTTTTGAGGAGATGCGGAAATTCTATTGTGATAAAGAGTGGATGCAGGACCGGATCGACCAGTTTGAATGGGATTTGAAAATGCTTGCGAAAATGGCTCCATATGCGGCAATCCAGTATTTGAAGAAAAAAATCGGATATGACGAATTTCTGCGGGAATATGCGACTACGAAAAACATGAAAGCTGCGGATTTAAGAGAAGTACTCTCTGAGATTGAAGAGGCGGCAAAGCCGTTTCAGACGATGGAAGAGTGGTTTGTCCATGTGGAAGAATATACGGAAGCACTGAAAAAGAAAGAACAGCAAAAAGAACAGAACCAGGAGGGTGTCCGTCTGATGACATTGCATGCGTCCAAAGGGCTGGAGTTTCATACGGTGTTTTTGATCGAGGCAAACGAGGGACGAATTCCTTATCAGAAAGCAGAGAAAGAGCAGAATGTAGAAGAAGAGCGCAGGCTGTTCTATGTGGGAATGACCCGGGCAAAAGATGTGCTGAAAATCACATATGTGAAAATAAAAAACGGAAAGGAGATCTCTCCTTCCCGCTTTGTAGAGGAACTGTTCGAGGGCGTCTGACTTACTCAGCGTCAAGATCGATCTCGTCAAATTCCAGGGAATCCATCCACTCATCGAATTTGTCGGCAGCAGCATCGTACTCGTCGTCATCTTCGATGTTTTCCAGGTTCGGCTCACCGTCTTCTGTCTCAGAGAAACGGTAGATGTACACATCGCTTTCTTCGGACTCTTCTCTGTTCTCATCGAGCGGAAGGAGTGCGATGTACTGTCTGCCGGCTGCTTCGTAGATCGTCAGGACGGCACACTCCAGTGTCTCGTCATTGTCCAGTGTCAGAGTAACTGTTACACCTTCGTTTTCATTCATTGTTTCATTCATGTTTTCGCTCATAGCACGTTCTCCTTTTTTCTTGATATGCCTACTCTAACAAAAACCAGAGGAAAAAGCAAGAAAAACATCAGGTTCTTTCTATTGACAATGCTGAAAAACAGGGTAGAATAAAATAGATTATGCATATATGTTGGAAAAACAGAGTCTTAGCAATCAGGAGGACAATAGATGAAGAGAAAAATTTTGGGAGTCTTTGTGACAGTTATGTTCGGTTGTATGGTACTTTCCGGATGCAAAAAGAATGTGGGTACACCGGAAGATAACGCTGTAGTAGAAAATGAGGACGAGCAGGCACAGGATACAGAAACATCAGAAGGGCACACATTTGGCTACAGCTGCATTGATATTTATAATCCATATTATGATGTTGTAAAAGAATCGATCCGAGGGGAACTGGAAGCAAAGGGAGATACCCTGGTGGTAAAAAATCCGGACGGAGATGTGAATAAGCAGATCCAGCAGATTCAGGAGATGATCGATGAAGGAGTGGATGCAGTCTTTCTCGCACCGGTAGACTGGGAAGCGATCAAGCCTGCGCTGGAAGCCCTGGATGAGGCAGATATTCCGGTCATCAATGTGGATACGCAGGTGAAGGACACAGATCTGACAGCTGCGTATATCGGCTCTGACAATAAAAATGCAGGTGCAGTCTGCGGTGAGAATTTGAAGACACAGTGCCCGGACGGCGGAAAAGTAGTGCTTTTGGAATGCCCGTCCCAGAACTCAGTGAATGAGCGTATCACAGGATTTGAAGAAGCGATCAAAAATGCAGGATTTGAAGTAGTGGCGCGTGCAGATGCCGGCGGCACCAAGGAGAGTGCAAAGGAGAAAATGGCACAGATTTTGGCAGAAAATCCACAGGTAGATGCTGTGATGTGCGGAAATGATCAGATGGCACTCGGTGCACTTCAGGCAGCAAAAGAGGCAGGAAAAAGCAGTCTGAAGATTTATGGAGTGGACGGCTCACCGGAGATGAAAAGTGAACTTACAGATGAAAAGTCAATGATCGCCGGGACCGGAGCGCAGTCTCCGATCAATGTTGGAAAGCAGGCGGCAAAGATTGGCGAGGCTATTTTGAATGATGAGGATTATGAGAAAACAACGTATATCGATACATTTTTTATCGGGAAAGATAATGTTGAGATGTATGGAACAAATGGCTGGCAGTGAGGAATAAATATATGAAAAAAACAGAAGGATATCCACAGCCTTTTGGAGCTTCCAGAAGAGGCAGAAGTGTGAATCTTGCAGTATGTGTTCCAAAAGACGTATCTTGCGAACTGCTCTTGTATAAAAAGGGCGAAAGCGAACCAGATCAGGTAATCGAAATGCCGGCAGAAGAAGGAATCGGAGAAGTCCGCTTCCTGGCGCTGGAAGATCTGGAGGAAACCCAGTATGAGTATAATTACAGAATTGACGGAACGGTCTGTCTGGATCCTTACGTGAGAGAGATCGCGGGACATAAAATGTTCGGTACCGGCTGGGAATTCAACCGGCATCAGATAAGAGGAAGATTTCTGCAGAGAGGATATGACTGGGAAGGGGATAAAAGACCACAGATTCCTGTGCAGGATGTGATCGCGTATAGTCTGCATGTAAGAGGCTTTACGATGCACTCTTCCTCCAGAGTAAAGCATAAAGGGACATTTCTGGGTGTCCGGGAAAAATTACCATATTTGAAAGAGCTTGGCATCAATCAGATTCAGTGTATGCCGGTGTATGAGTTTCAGGAAGATATGGGAAGCTACCGGAATTACTGGGGCTATGGCACAGGATATTATTTTGCACCGAAAGCCGCATATGTAGCTTTTGATGATGCACAGACAGAATTAAAAGATCTGGTAAAAGCGTGCCACAAAGCAGGAATCGAAGTTGTTCTGGAAATGCCGTTTACAGAAAAGATTCTTCCCCAGACTGCGTTGGAATGTCTTCGTTTTTATCTTCTGGAGTATCATGTGGATGGGTTTGTGGTGAATCCTTACAATGTGCCATGGGACAGTCTGAATGCGGATCCGATCTTAAAGGGAGCAAAGATCTTCAAAAAAGAAGAGGGCTTCCAGAACAGTATGCGCAGGTTTTTAAAGGGAGATGAAGGCATGGTCAGAGAAGTGATACGACAGCTCTGCCGCCGGACCCCAGAAGACGGCTGCTGTAATTACATTACTTCACATACAGGGTTTACACTCTGTGACCTGGTCTCTTATGACGGGAAGCATAATGAGGCAAACGGAGAGCGCAATCAGGACGGTCCGGATTATAATTACAGTTGGAACTGCGGTACGGAAGGACCAAGCAGAAAAAGAAGTGTGATGACACTTCGCAAAAATCAGATGAAGAATGCTTTTCTTCTGCTTCTGCTTTCGCAGGGAACACCATGCATTCTGGCGGGAGATGAGTTTGGAAACACACAGGATGGGAATAACAATGTGTATTGTCAGGACAATGAGACCGCATGGCTGAACTGGGGAAGACAGAAAAGTTATGAAGATCTGTTTCGATTTGTGAAACGATTGATCGCCCTTAGAAAATCCAATCCTGTCTTTCATCAAAGACAGGCACTGCTTGGCCTGGATCGGACAGCGTGCGGGATTCCGGATGTCTCTTATCACGGAGAAAGTGCATGGCAGGTACAGGATGCAGTAGTCAGCAGACAGCTTGGAGTTCTCTACAGCTGGGAAGATACATTTTGGTTTGTCGCATATAATATGCACTGGGAAGCACACGAATTTGCTCTTCCGGCTCTGAAAAAGGAAATGAAATGGTATCAGGTTGCAGGAACAGAAGAGGTGCCAGATGAGGCAGAGTGTCTGAAAGAGCAGAAGATGATAGAGGTAAAGGCAAGGACAATAATTCTGCTGCAAGGCAGATAGAAAGGAAATTCAGAGATGAACGCACTCCGACATTTTGGTACGATCACAAAACATAAGCTCCTTGTGATGAAGGCATGCTTTCAGGTAGGTTTGTACAGACAGGGGCTGCTCCATGATCTGTCAAAATACGGATGGACAGAGTTTCGTGTGGGGTGTCGATATTACCAGGGAACCAGAAGTCCGAATAATGCAGAGCGGGAGGAAAAGGGGTATTCTTCTGCCTGGCTGCATCATAAAGGGCGCAATAAGCATCATTATGAATACTGGATTGATTACGGAACGCATGGTGCCGTGCTCGAAGGAATGAAAATGCCGGTCAATTATGTGGTGGAGATGTTTCTGGACCGAATTGCTGCAAGCAAGGTATATCGCGGAACTGCCTATACAGACCGGGATCCTCTGGATTATTTCCTGGGAGGGAAAGGGCAGTATCTGATGCATGAGGAAACAGAAGCGCTGCTTGAAAAACTGTTGATCATGTTGGCAAAACAGGGTGAGGAGAAAACTTTTTTGTATATCCGGCAGGAAGTTTTAAAAAAAGGTGATAAAAAATCAGGGTGTAAAGCATGATGCTTTACACTCTGATTTTTTGCAGTAAAACTTTTGTTTTTGGAAGCCAAAACTGAACCATAGGTCCTGTCAGAAAAATGGCGATAATTGTTCCGACACCAACTGTACCGCCAAGGATAAATCCGAGGCTTACAAAGAAAGCATCACATCCCATTCGTATCCAGCGAAATTCAATCCGTTCGAGTTTGTCGGAGAGGATGATGGCAACCAGGTCATTCGGTCCGGTGCCGGCATTGCTGTTGATTACAACAGACATTCCCAAAGAGAGAATCGCACATCCGACCAGAACGCTGATGATACGAACCGGCATTCCTGAAGAAGCATTGATGTATTCTTTGAAACACCAGGTGAAAAAGTCAATGATAGGGCCTCCGCAAAATGCACAGACAATGGTTCCGGGTTTGACATATCCTTTGGTTGTTAACAACATCAGAACCATCAAAATACACAGAACAATGACGTGCACAGTTCCGACAGACAATCCTGCAACCCGGGATAACCCCTGAATAAATACTGTGAAAGTATCGGTGCCAAGTGCCGAGAGCAAAAAGAGCGTAACACCAAGATGCGCAATGATCAGCCCCAAAAGAAGAACCAGGAGTGCACGAATCCAGTCGGTGATACTTCGCTGGGAAGTATCAGATGCAAATGTTTGTTTTTTCCCCATGATATGCTCCTGTTCTATTGTGGATAAACGAGTTGCTCTTCGGTGATTTTATTCAAAACCTGAGTCAGGTATTTTCGTGCAACAAATCTGGCCATCGGCAGATTCATATCCAGAAAGTTTCCGCAGTCTTTTGCACAGGCTCCGGGAACTTCCTGATCGTAAGATGCGATAAAAGCAAACATCTCTTTCATCAAAGGAAGAATATCGCAGGATTCATAATCACCGATAAGAAGCAGATAGAATCCGGTGCGGCATCCCATTGGTCCGAAATAGAGTGTTTTTGGGCCATATTCTGCATGGTTGCGAAGAAAGGTAGCGGCAAGATGCTCGATGGTATGTACTTCTGCAGTATTTAGAACAGGTTCTTCATTGGGATTTGTGATACGGATATCAAACGTGGTAACCGGGGTATCTCCTGCAAGATCTTTTCTGGAAACGTAAAGTCCCGGAGTCAGTTTGATGTGATCGATCGTAAAGCTTGTAATTTTTTCCATGGTAATCTCCTTGTTTTTTTATGTGTCATTATTATAGACAAAATCAGGCGAATTTGCAAGCGGAAAGGAACAAAGAACGGTTGACGGGAGACAGGAAATATGCGTATACTAAGGGACAGAGTGATCGGATAAAAGAACATATCTTAGGAGGAAAACAACGGTGAGATTATATATGGTACGACATGGCGAAACGGATTGGAATAAAGCGAAGAAAGTGCAGGGGAGAGCAGATATTCCTCTCAATGCATATGGAAGAGAACTGGCAGAAAAGACAGCAGAAGGACTGCGGGGGATTTCTTTTGATCTGGCGTATACGTCCCCTTTATCCAGAGCAAAAGAAACAGCACAGATTGTTTTGCAGGGGAGAAAGATCCCTTTGATCGAGGAACCTCAGATACAGGAGATCTGCTTTGGTGATTATGAAGGCATTGTGTACCGAGGAGAAGGTCTGGATCCGCAGAGTGCGGAGTTTGTGAAGTTCTTTGATGATACTGCAAATTACATCCCAAAGGGAGAGGGTGAGTCCGTTGGACAGTTGATGGAGAGAGTGGACGGCTTTCTGAAAGCGTTATATCAAAATCCAGAATTGCAGGATAAGATGATTTTGCTTTCTACGCATGGTGCTGCAGTCACGGCAATGAAAAACTGTATCAAAAATGAATGGAGTCCGGCAAAATTCTGGCAGATGGGAGTGCCAAAGAACTGTGCGGTGACGATCGTGGAAGTAGAGGGGGGCATCCCCAAAATTATCGAAGAAGATAAACTATATTATTAAAACAAAAATACGGAAAGAACCCAACATCCGGGGATTCTTTCCGTATTTTTAATGTTCTAATCTTCCTCTTCTGTCTCGACAGTGTAAGTCTGGCGCTTTCTTGCCATCTCATCGCTTTCGAGATATTCGTCATAAGTTGTGATCTTATCGATCAGTTTTCCGCCCGGTACGATCTCCATGATACGATTTGCAGTCGTCTGCACGATCTGGTGGTCACGGGAAGTAAATAAGAGTACTCCCGGGAATTTGATCATACCGTTATTGAGCGCAGTGATGGATTCCATATCCAGATGGTTGGTAGGTTCATCTAATAACAGAACATTTGCGCCGGAAATCATCATCTTGGAGAGCAGGCAGCGTACCTTCTCACCACCGGAGAGGACTTTTAATCTCTTCACACCATCTTCTCCGGAGAAGAGCATTCTTCCGAGGAACCCCCGCACATAGGTGGCATCCTTGTTTTCAGAGTACTGTGTCAGCCATTCTGTGATGGTGTAATCGTTATCGAACTCTCCGCCGAAGTCTTTCGGGAAGTAAGCCTGTGAAGTCGTGATTCCCCATTTGTAAGTACCTTCATCCGGTTCCATCTCACCGATCAGGATTTTGAACAGAACTGTTTTTGCAAGCTCATTTCCGCCTACAAATGCAACCTTGTCATCGTGGTTCAGTGTAAATGTCAGGTTGTCCAGAATCTTGACTCCGTCGATGGTTTTGGAAAGTCCTTCCACGGTCAGCACTTCGTTTCCGATGTCACGGTTTGGACGGAAATCAATGTAAGGGTATTTACGGCTGGATGGTTTGATCTCATCCAGTTCAATTTTTTCCAGGGCACGTTTTCTGGATGTTGCCTGTTTGGATTTGGAAGCATTGGCGCTGAACCGGGAAATAAAGTCCTGCAGCTCTTTGATCTTTTCTTCTTTCTTTTTGTTGGCTTCTTTCATCTGACGGATCAGAAGCTGGCTGGATTCATACCAGAAGTCGTAGTTTCCGGCATAGAGCTGGATCTTTCCATAGTCGATATCCGCGATCTGTGTGCAGACCTTGTTTAAGAAGTAACGGTCATGGGATACCACAATGACTGTGTTCTCAAAGTTGATCAGGAACTCTTCCAGCCATGCGATCGCATCCAGATCCAGGTGGTTGGTCGGCTCGTCAAGAAGCAGGATGTCAGGATTACCGAACAAAGCCTGAGCAAGAAGAACCTTTACCTTTTCTGCACCCTTTAAGTCTTTCATGTATTTGTAGTGGAGGTCTGTCTCAATGCCGAGTCCGTTGAGCAGAGTTGCAGCGTCAGATTCTGCTTCCCAGCCGTTCATGGTTGCGAATTCTGCTTCCAGCTCACTTGCTTTGATTCCGTCCTCATCTGTGAAATCTTCTTTTGCATAGATGACTTCTTTTTCTTTCATGATCTCGTACAGACGTGCATTCCCCATGATGACGGTGTCCAGTACCAGATATTCATCGTATTTGTAGTGATCCTGCTGCAGGAAAGAAAGACGCTCTCCGGGAGTGATGTTTACTTCCCCTTTGGTAGGCTCGATCTGTCCGGACAAAATCTTTAAAAAAGTAGATTTTCCGGCACCGTTGGCTCCGATCATACCATAACAGTTGCCTTCGGTAAATTTAATATTGACATCTTCAAACAGCGCTTTTTTCCCGACGCGCAGAGTGACATTGTTTGCACTAATCATATTTTTTACTCCTTATTTATTATATAAAGTAATAATTCCAACGCTTATCTTAACATGAGAACCCACGACATGGCAAGGTCAGGAGTATGCTTTCTATGAAATAAACAAAGAAATATTGTGTTTTTGCAAAAATTTAACAGGATTAGGAGTTTGCGAAAAAGTGGAAAAAGTATATAATGGAACAAAGAAAGTGAGGGATGGATATGCAAAAAGCAACTTTGGTATTAGAAGGCGGAGCAACAAGAGGCGTATTTACATCGGGAGTACTGGATTATCTGATGGAGCAGGAGTTTTACACTTCTCATGTGATCGGTGTTTCGGCAGGAGCCTGCAATGCGGTGGACTATGTGTCAAGGCAGCCCGGACGGACAAGAGACTGTATGATCCCCACAGATAAGAATCTGTCCTATTATTACGGGGTGCGTAAATTTATAAAAGAAAAAAGTCTGATGAATATGGATATGATTTTTGATATTTATCCAAAACAGATTTATCCCTTTGATTTTGACACCTATTTTCGATCAGAGATGAACTGTGAGCTGGTCACGACAAACTGTGTGACGGGAAAAGCGGAGTACATGGATGAGGCGCAAGATCCCGACAGGCTGATGAAAATCTGCCGGGCATCCTCCAGTATGCCGCTGCTTTGTCCGATTGTAAATATCGATGGGATCCCGTATCTGGATGGAGGACTTGCGGATTCTATTCCGATTCGGAGAGCGATGGATATTGGAAATGAGAAGATCATCGTTGTTCTGACAAGAAATCGGGGATATCGCAAGAAGGCGGTTTCAAAAGCGGTGGAAAAGATGTATCGCAGAGCCTACAGATCTTATCCGAATCTTCTGCGGACTCTTTTGCGGCGTGCACCGTATTACAACCGGACGCTGAATGAGCTGGAGAATCTGGAGAGAGAAGGAAAGATTTTTGTGATCCGGCCGCAGGTAAAGCCGGTGTCCAGACTGGAGAGAAGTCAGGAGCATCTGATGGCATTTTATCATCACGGATATGATCTGATGGAAAGAGAGTATGACCGTCTCATGGAGTATCTCGAAAAATAGGTATATTTTGCATGGAAAACATGATACAATGTGGAGTATTCATGTGAAACCGGCAGAAGGAGAAACATATGAAAAAAGAAATTTTGAATTACACACAGAACAGGGAATTATCGTGGCTGCGCTTTAATCAGAGAGTGCTGGAAGAAGCGCAAGATGAAAGTGTTCCGCTTCTGGAGAGGATGAAATTTGTATCGATCTTCACCAGTAACCTGGATGAGTTTTTTATGATTCGGGTAGGAAGTCTCTACGATATGGCATCTGTGGACAGCAAGACATTAGACAGCAGATCGGGGATGACTCCGAAAGAACAGTTAGATAAGATTTATGAGGCAGTGGCCCCGCTTTATAAAGAGCGGGATAAGACGTATGCGGAGATAAAAAAACAGCTGCATCCATACGGGGTCTGTGGGCTGGATTTCAAAGAGCTGGAGGCACAGGAAAAAAAGTATGTCAAACATTATTTCAAAGAACAGGTGCTTCCACTGCTTTCCCCACAGATCGTAGACGCAAATCATCCGTTTCCACATTTGCTCAATAAAGAACTGTATGTGATCGCAACGCTTCGTTTTGAAGAGAAAAAAATGATGGGGATCGTTCCTGTTCCTCAGTTTATTTCAGATGTGATTTATCTGCCGGGACATGACATTCGTTATATCCGGATGGAAAAAGTGATCATGGAGTATCTGGATCTTGTGTTTGAACAGTATCAGGTATCGGATATCACATACATCCGTGTCACAAGAAATGCGGACATTTCTCCTGACGATGAGAACTATGCGGACAATGAAGACTTTCGCTATATAATGAAGGAGACATTGAATAAGCGCAGAAGAATGGCAGTGGTACGTCTGGAAGTGGCCAATCCGCTGAATAAAGAGACAGAGAAATATCTCTGTGAGAAATTCAAAATTACGCCTGCCTGCATTTTTAGAACGAAAATTCCGATGAAACTGGATTATATCTTTTCAATTATGGATAAAGTACCTGTTTCCATGAAACGATCATTGGTTGATGTACCATTTGCTCCACAGCCTGCCGCACAGGTGGGAGAAGGAAGCGTGATGGCTCAGGTAAAGAAACGGGACATTCTTCTGTCCTATCCATATGAAAGCATGGATCCGTTTTTGAAGCTGATCAAAGAGGCATCCACAGATCCGGATGTGATGACCATTAAGATTACGATCTATCGTCTTGCCAAAAAGACAAGACTGGTAGAATATCTGTGTGCAGCGGCAGAAAATGGAAAAGAAGTGACCGCTCTGATCGAGCTGCGGGCCCGGTTTGATGAGCAGAATAATATTGAATGGTCAGAACGGATGGAAGAGGCCGGCTGCAGGGTACTTTATGGGTTTGACGGATATAAAGTACATTCCAAAATTTGTCTGATTACATACCGCAGTAAAAATGAGATCAAATATATCACACAGATCGGAACCGGAAATTACAATGAGAAGACCGCAAAATTGTACACGGATTATTCGCTGATGACTGCGAATCAGTCGATCGGAGAGGATGCAGCAGTATTTTTTAAGAATATGTCCATTGGGAATCTGGATGGAACCTATAAGAATCTGATCGTATCTCCGACCAGTTTGAAGCAGAAGGTTCTGGCGTTGATGGATGAAGAGATTCAAAGGGGCGAACAGGGACGGATTGTGATGAAGATGAATTCTGTGACGGATATGGATTTTATCCGGAAGGTGGCAGAGGCTTCCAGAGCAGGTGTGAAGGTGGATCTGATCGTGCGTGGAATCTGCTGTATTCTGCCGGGAATTGCACAAGAGACAGAGAATCTGACTGTGACCAGTATTGTAGGCCGCTATCTGGAACACCCGAGAGTGTTTGTGTTCGGCACGGGAGCAGAGCAGAAAGTGTACATCGGTTCTGCGGATATGATGACCAGAAACACGGAGAAACGGGTGGAAGTGGCATGTCCGATTCTCAACGAGGAGATCAAAAAACGGCTGGTGAGAAACCTGCATGTAATGCTTGCAGATAATGTCAAAGCAAGAGCGATGACAAGTGACGGAACCTACCGCAAAAAGAAGGTAGAAGGAAAAGCCATCAATTCACAGGAAATCTTCATGAAAGAAGCACTGATGGCAAAACGAGTGGAGAAGAAACCACAGAAACAGACGTTTCTTCAGAAGATGAGACGGTTGTTTCAGAAAGAATAGAATAAACAGAAAGATGATTGTATAAATAAGAATGGGGAAAGCAGTATATATCGCAGAAAAGCCAAGTGTGGCGCAGGAGTTTGCAAAGGCTTTAAAATTAAATGCAAAGCGAAAGGACGGGTATCTGGAATCAGAAGAAGCCATCGTAACCTGGTGTGTGGGACATTTAGTGACCATGAGTTATCCGGAAGTGTATGATCCGGCACTGAAAAAATGGAGTTTGAACACACTGCCGTTTCTTCCGCAGGAGTTTCAGTATGAAGTGATCCCGGGAGTGGCAAAGCAGTTCCAGATCGTCAGCTCCCTTTTAAACAGACAGGATGTGGACACGATCTACGTGTGTACCGACTCCGGACGGGAAGGAGAGTATATCTACCGGCTGGTGGAGCAGGAAGCACATGTGACAGGAAAACAAAGAAAACGGGTCTGGATCGATTCGCAGACGGAGGAGGAGATTCTTCGCGGGATCCGGCAGGCAAAGGACTTATCAGAGTATGATAATCTGAGCGCTTCGGCCTATCTCCGAGCAAAAGAGGACTATCTGATGGGGATTAATTTTTCCAGACTTCTGACATTAAAATACGGAAACAGTATTTCCGGATATTTGAAGACAAAGTATGCGGTAGTCTCAGTGGGACGGGTGATGACCTGCGTGCTGGGGATGGTAGTGCGAAGAGAGCGGGAAATCCGTGAATTTGTAAAAACACCATTTTATCGTGTGCTTGCGACTCTGGAAGCTGAGGGAAAAACATTTGAGGGAGAATGGAAAGCGGTCAAAGGCTCCCGCTATTTCGAATCGTTTGACCTATACAAAGAGAATGGATTCAAACAAAAAGAAAAGGCGCAGGAGCTGATCGCATATCTGAAGGAGAAAGAGCCTGTCACAGGACAGATAGCGGCGATCGAAAAGAAGAAAGAGAAGAAGAACCCACCGCTTCTTTATAATCTTGCGGAACTGCAGAATGATTGTTCCAAGCGGTTTAAGATCAGTCCGGATGAGACACTGCGGATCGTGCAGGAATTATACGAAAAGAAGCTGGTGACCTATCCGAGAACAGATGCCAGAGTGTTGTCTACTGCTGTTGCAAAGGAAATCAGTAAAAATCTGAACGGGCTGTCAAAATACGGGTCCGTGGCAGTATATTTAAAAGAAATCGCGGCTATGGGAACGTATAAGAACCTGGTAAAGACCCGTTATGTCAATGATAAACAGATTACCGATCATTATGCGATCATTCCGACTGGACAGGGACTTTCGGCACTTTCGTCGGTCTCCCAGGCGGCAAGGAATGTGTATGACTGTGTTGTAAAACGGTTTTTGAGTATTTTTTATCCGCCCGCTGTATATCAGAAAGTAGCGGTGACTGTAAAGATACGGGAGGAGAGCTTTTTCTCGAATTTTAAGGTTCTGGCAGAAGAAGGGTATCTGAAAGTAGCGGGAATTCCGCAAAATGCAGGAGAACAGAGTATGGATCCACAATTTTTCCAGGTGGTGCAGAATCTGAAAAAGGGGGCAGTCCTGCCGGTTTGTGCGCTGGATGTGAAGGAAGGAGAGACTTCTCCGCCGAAGCGCTACAATTCCGGATCCATGATCCTTGCAATGGAAAACGCGGGGCAGTTGATTGAGGATGAAGAGCTGCGTGCCCAGATCAAGGGAAGCGGTATCGGAACCAGTGCCACCAGAGCGGAAATTCTGAAAAAGCTGATCCATATCAAATATCTGAGCCTGAATAAGAAGACCCAGATCATCACTCCGACTCTTCAGGGAGAGATGGTGTATGATGTGGTGAACCAGTCCATTCGTTCGCTTTTGAATCCGGAACTGACGGCCAGCTGGGAGAAAGGGCTGACGTATGTGGCAGACGGAGAGATCACTCCGGATGAGTATATGCAGAAGCTGGATCATTTCATTATCAGCAGGACAGAAGGCGTAAAGCGGCTGAACAATCAATATCAGCTGAAAGGATTTTACGATGCGGCTGCAAAATATTATAAAAAACCGGTATCGTCAAACCGGACATCGCGCAAAAAAGAGAATTAAAAAGGAGAGAGTTAATTTATGAAAGAACTGACAGTAAAAGAACTTTATACATTGGATGAGACAATTGCAAAAGATATTTTTGAGGGAGTGACCTATCCGTGGGAAGTGCTTCCGAAAATCTCCCGATTTATTGTGGAACTGGGAAATACACTCAGCGAAGAGGAGTATGAAAAACAGGGAGAGAATATCTGGATCGCCAAAACAGCGAAAGTAGCAAAAAGCGCATCCATTACGGGACCGGCGATCATCGGAAAAGAAGCAGAGGTCAGACATTGCGCGTTTATCCGTGGCAATGCGATCGTGGGAGAAGGGGCAGTAGTCGGAAATTCGACAGAACTGAAGAATGTGATCCTGTTCAATAAAGTGCAGGTTCCGCATTACAATTATGTGGGAGACTCAATTCTCGGATACAAATCGCATATGGGTGCTGCATCTATTACATCCAATGTGAAGTCAGACAAGAAGCTGGTAATTGTAAAAACACCGGAAGGTGAAATCGAGACCGGATTGAAAAAATTCGGAGCTATGCTTGGCGATGAAGTAGAAGTGGGATGCGGAAGTGTCTTAAATCCGGGAACCGTTGTGGGAAGCCATACGAACATTTATCCGCTTTCTTCTGTGAGAGGATTTGTACCGGCGAAAAGCATTTATAAAAAACAGGGTGAAGTTGTAGAAAAACAATAGTGAGGGAAAATAAAATGAAAAAGATCGGGTTTATCGGAGTCGGGATCATGGGAAAATCCATGGTGCGGAATTTGAAAAAGGCAGGTTTTGATCTGCACATTTATGCAAGAACAAAAGCAAAGGTAGAAGATGTGATCGCAGAGGGTGTGACTTTTCATGACAGCATTGCAGACTGCGTGAAAGACTGTGAGGCAGTGATCACCATTGTGGGATTTCCGCAGGACGTGGAAGAAGTGTATTTCGATCAAGGGAATATTCTGGACAGCGCAAAAGAAGGTGCGTATCTGATCGATATGACAACCACCAGTCCGCAGATTGCCCAAAAGATTTATGAAGAGGGGAATAAGCGGGGATTTCATGTTCTGGATGCCCCGGTAACCGGAGGAGATACCGGTGCAAAGGCAGGAACACTTTCTATCCTTGTGGGTGGAGACAAAGAAGATTTTGAAGCATGTATGCCTCTGTTTGAAGCAATGGGAACCAATATTAACTACCAGGGAGCGGCAGGATGCGGACAGCACTGTAAGCTGGCGAATCAGATCATGATCGCAGGCGCGCTCTCCGGAGTATGTGAAGCACTTGCTTATGCACAGGCGAAAGGTTTGGATCTGCAGACAGTGCTTCATTCTGTGTCTACAGGTGCGGCAGGAAGCCGTCAGCTGGATCTGTTCGGACCGAAGATTCTGGAAGGAGATTACCGCCCGGGCTTCTTTATGAAGCATTTTATCAAAGATATGAAACTGGCGCTGATCGAATCCAATATAAGCGGTCTGGATCTCAATGTCTTAAGTCAGGTGCTGGCAGAGTATGAAGAGCTGCAGGCAGAAGGCCTTGGAGATGAGGGAACACAGGCATTGTTCAAATTGTATACACAGGAAAAAGCAGACGAATAAAGAGTTGACAAACAGAAAAGATTCTCGTATTATTGTATCAAATCAACAGTACAATGAACGGGAATCTTTTTTGCGTGATAAGCCGTAATTGGTGTGACCAGTAATGATAAGCCCGTCAGACAGCTGCTGTGCCTGCACAGACAGGCTGTGAGCTGTGTAAAACACGATGGAGGAAATGATATGCTGGAAGTTCAGAAATTAAGTAAATCCTATGGAAAGTCTCTGGCGGTGGATGAGGTCAGTTTTTTTGTACCGGATGGTACAGTCGGGATCCTTCTGGGACCAAACGGAGCCGGAAAATCGACGATCATCAAAAGTATCGCAGGTCTGCTTCGGTATCAGGGGCGGATCGGAATTCAGGGACTTCCTGCCAGAAGTGTGGAGGCAAAGAGACAGTTTGCCTATGTTCCGGAGATGCCTGCCATGTTTGATGCACTCAGCGTCAGAGAACACATTGAATACATGAGAAAAGCTTACAACAGCGGGATTACGGATGAAGAGGTGGAAGCGCTGCTTGCCCGGTTTGACCTGGATGACAAGCAGGATAAACTGGGAAATGAGCTGTCCAAAGGAATGATGCAGAAGGTGAGTATCTGCTGTGCGCTTGCCATCAGGCCGAAAGTGCTGCTTCTGGATGAACCGATGGTGGGGCTGGATCCAAAAGCGATTAAAGAGCTTAAGGAGGTCGTGCTGGAACAAAAAGCTCTCGGAGTTACAGTACTGATCAGCACGCATATGCTGGAGATGGTAGAAGAGCTGTGGGATATGATGTTTGTGATGGAAAAGAGTAAGATCATTGGTTCTTACCGGAAGGATGAGGTGGGAGACAAGGATCTGGATGCGCTGTTCTTTGAAATGACAGGTGGTGAGAAATCGTGAGAGCGCTATTGTATCTGACAAAACGAAGTATGATCAACAATTTGAAAAAAGCAGTGAAAAAGCCGCTCACACTTCTGGTTGTGTTAGCCTGTGCGGCATATGCTGTTTTTCTGGCTGTGATGCTGGCAGAATTAGCAGTGCAGATGAAGTTTGACAGTGCAAAAGGAATGGTGATCATTCTGACAGTCTGGTCATTGTATTTGTTTTTGCTGAATTTTATGTCATATGCATCCAGAAAAGGAATTCTTTTCCGCCCGGCACATGCACATTTTATTTTCAATGCGCCTGTGGACCCAAAGGTCGTGCTGATCCATGGAGCCTGGATGAATTATCTGAGCAGTGTGGTGTTCTTTCTGATATTTATTATCGCAGGAATTACAGTTTTTGATGTCAGTCTGTGGAGAATTCTGCTGTTTGCGGGAATCTGTATCTGTAATCTGGCACTGGAGATCAGCCTGATGGTCTGCCTGTATTCCAGTGAACGGATTTCGGAGAAGGCAAGAGAATGGATCGGCCGTGGGATCAAGGTGTTTCTGCTTATGGTTACAGGACTGATCGTTCTGTATTTCTGGAAAAAAGGTGTATCTTTTGCAACAGTTTCTGCATTTTTTGACTGGCCGATCCTGCGGATGATTCCAATTATCGGATGGGAGATTTCTGCATTTCATCTGATTCTTTTAAGTCCGGATCTGCTCAATGCTACAGGGATGGTTCTGTACCTTCTGACGACGATCCTGCTTGTGATCCTGGCATACCGGATGCCGTGTAATGGAGATTATTATGAGGACGCGGCAAAATTTGCAGATACCTATGCAGAAATGATCAAGCGGAAGAAAAACGGCGAAATGGTCATGGGGCTGGAGGAGAAGAAGAAAAAATTCCGCCATATGACAGTCCGTTATCAGGCAGTCGGAGCAAAGGCAATCTTTTACCGCCAGCTTTTGGAATATCGAAAAGAAAGAACGTTTATTTTCTCGAAAATGACACTTTTGAATCTCGGGATAGGCATCGTTATGGCATTTGCGATGCGAGAGACAGCACAGGAAAGCGGGATTCCTCAGATTTTTCTGCTTGGAATTCTGACGTATATGACTCTGATCTTCAGCGGATATCTTGGAAAGTGGGAGACTGAGATTAAAACACCCTATCTTTATCTGATTCCGGACAGTCCGGTGAAAAAGCTGTGGTACTCGACACTGATGGAACATGTGAAAGCATTTGTGGATGGAGTTTTACTCTGTGTGCCCATCGGAATCTTGTGGAAGGTAAATGTGCTGGAAGTAATCCTGGGGATCCTGATCTACACGATACTTCAGGCGAACCGGATGTACAGTAAGGTGCTGGCACAGTGCGTGGTGGGAGATGTGCTTGGACGTACCGGACAGGATGTGGTGAGAGCTTTTTTCCAGATGTTCGTGCTGGGGATCGGGGTGACGGCCGCAGCGCTGGCAGGAATCTTTATAAGTATGGATTTAGTCTTTCCAATCGCTCTGATTTATAGTATGATAGTAACTGTGATAATCGGTCTGATCGCAGCCATCCGTTTTGATTCCATGGAACAGATGGCGTAGACGGATGAAGCTGTACAGTGAAGGTAAAAGACAGGAGGAAAAAAGATGCTGAATGATAATTTTGTGACCATGGAAATCGGCAAGGCAAAGCACATTGCGCTGGTTGCTCATGATGGAAAAAAGAAAGAACTTGTAGACTGGTGTGACAGAAATAAAGAGATTTTGAAAGGACATTTCCTGTGCGGAACAGGAACAACGGCAAAACTGATCTCAGAGCGTACGGGACTTCCTGTGAAAGGATACTGCAGCGGTCCTCTCGGAGGAGACCAGCAGATCGGAGCAAAGATCGTGGAAGGACAGATCGATTTTATGATTTTTTTATGGGATCCTCTGGAAGCACAGCCTCACGATCCAGATGTAAAAGCACTGCTTCGAATCGCGGTTGTTTATGATATTCCGATCGCGAACAACCTTTCTACAGCAGATTTTATGCTGCAGTCAAAATATATGAATACGTCTTATGAGCGTAAGATTGAGAATTTCAATAAGACGATCCAGGATCGCGTGAAATCTATGAAAGAGTCAAAATAAATTTCTGAGAATTTAAATGTGAAGATTCTTGTAAGCCATTTCGGAAACGAAATGGCTTTTTAGATTGAGAGGATAAGAAAATGGAGTATTTATATACGAAGATCAGCATTATGACAAATATAAAAATTTTTGAATGGGATTGTGAAACGGATGAAATCAGTTGTTATGGGGTATTAGCAGAGCAAAGCAATCCACTGATATTATCAGAAGAACTTCGCGAACTTCTGAAAAATCGAATCATGAACCAGAAAACACCGGTGATTTATCAGGATGAGAATAAAGTGATTTTTTGTGGGATGAGAGAAAAAATGACGAAGATGCTTCTGCTGGGACCAATCTGTATTGAGGATATGTCTTATGTAGAGATACACCGATACTGTAAAGCTTATCAGATAGAAAATGAACAGTGTCCGCCCAAACTAAAACTGCAGAATCTGTTAGCTTTATTGGAGCTTTTATCTTATATAAAAATTGAGGAGAAATACGAAGATGAAGAAATTTTGGATGCGAATGGTCTGATCGAGAAACAGGAGATTGGACTTGAAGCGGATGTAAGAATAGATACAGAGGATATATATCATCATACTTATCAGGAAGAAGTAAAAACGATGGATTATATTCGTGAGGGAAATCTGGAGGAGGTAGTAGGGGCAGTAGAATTATTGGCAAGTACTGCGGGAAAGCTCTCGGAAAATGAAATCCGAAACGAAAGAAATCTGGGGATATGTTCGATTACGTTGGCAACAAGAGCAGCAATCGAAGGTGGGGCAGCTCCTGCCAAAGCGTATAAGCTCAGTGATCTTTATATCAATAAGATAGACCAGTGCAAAAGAATGACAGAAATTTTTGAATATAGGAAAAGGAGTTTGTATGATTTTGCAAAACTGGTCGTAGAAGAAAGAGAAAAAAGAGCAAACTCAAGGTATACGGAGCAGTGTAAGGAATATATACGAAAATATTATCATCAGAAAATTTGTATACCGGATATTGCGGAGGCGCTGGGAGTCAGTGAAAGCCATTTATCCAGGATATTTAAAAAAGAAACGGGAGAGAGTATTCAGAAATATAGTATGCACATGCGGATTGAAAGAGCAGAAAACTTGCTCAAATATTCCGAAGCATCTCTAACAGAGATCAGCGAGTATCTGTGTTTTTCCTCTCAGAGCCACTTTGGAAAGGTATTTAAGGTGTATAAAAATATGACGCCGAAGCAGTACAGGGACTATTATAAAAGTCCGGAATTTGTTTCAAGAGAAGAAATTTAATAAAAATGATGGAAATATAATAAATAAAGCAGAAATATGATATAGAAAAAAGAGGAAAGCAGATATGATAGCATCATCAAATGAACCGGCCGGTCATACAGGAAAGAACAGTGGAAAGGACTGAAATGTAGTGATGATGAAAGAAACAGGAACAAACAGTAAAAAATTTATCTGGCGTCAGAGGATTGGGTTTGGTATTTCAGACTATGCCTGTAATCTGGCGTATTTAATGGTAAACACATATCTGCTTATTTTTTATACCGATGTGGCAGGAATACCGGCGGCAAGTGCTGCGTTTATGTTTTTGATCACAAAGTTTATTGATGCATTTACAGATTATATGGTTGGGGCGCTGGTTGATCGGACCAACACTAAAATGGGACGAAACCGACCTTGGATGCTGGCAGGGGCTCCGGTACTTGCGGTTGGAATGGTACTGGTATTTACGACACCTGATTTTTCAACAGGTGGAAAACTGGCATGGGCGTATATTACATATATTATTTTTTCTTTTGGATATACGCTGGTAAATATTCCGATGGGGTCCATTTTGCCGACTTTGAGTGCAGATGCCACGGAACGTACTAAAATTGCCACTACAAGAACAATTTTCTCGAATCTTGGATCTTTGACATCTGCATCTATGGCATTGTGGCTGATTGAAAAACTGGGACATGGAAATCAGGCGCTGGGATATAGAAATACAAATATTGTGTTTGGAATCATGGTGTTTTTGATCATGCTGATCTGTGTGGCAAGTATTCGTGAAATCAATTTGCCGCCAAGAACAAATCAAAAAACAAGTATTATCAAAGATATTGGATACCTGATAAAAAACAAACCATATATGTTAATGATTACCTATACGTTCTTTTTATTTTTGGGATATCTTGGCATGTTTGCAGCGATTGCATATTACTTCAAGTATATTGTGAGAAATGAGATGATGACTTCTGTGGCAGTGACGATCACAACGATTGTTCCGATTTTTTCAATGTTGATTGCAGCACGTCTCAATGCAAAATACAGTAAAAGAAATATTTCGATTGTGGGAACTTTGATTCAGATTTTGGGGTCTTTGATCATCTGGATAGGCGGCAGCAATGTGGCGATTGTATTCCTGGGAGTGGGACTGATGGGATTCGGAATGGGATTTCGTTCCAACATGTATTTTTCTATGCTGGCAGATGTGGCAGATTATGGAGAATGGCAGAGCGGAAGGAATCTTGCAGGAACACAGATGGCAGTCAATGGATTTTCCAATAAAGTTTCCAGTGCATGTGCGAGTGCGATTGTAGCAGGTTTGCTTGCATGGGGAGCTTATGACGGAACGGTGGCAGTGCAGTCATCAAAAGCGAATATGGCAATTTTATTTGCATTTGTTATTCTTCCGATTATTGCAAATATCGTAAGTATTGTTGTGATGTATTTCTATGATCTGGATAAACAGTACGACCAGATGGAACGTGAATTGAAAGAGCGGAGAAAAAAACTGGCAGAACAAACTGCAGAATAAAGGATAGAAAATCTGTTTTGAAAGCGGAAAAGATAAGGAGGAGAAGAGTATGTGGAAGTATGCATATCAAGTACCGGAAAATAAAAAAATAAGAGTGATTGTTCATACGGATTGTAAAAATGAGGCGGATGATCAGTTTGCGCTTGCACACCATCTGATGACTCCCAAGTTTGATGTGCGGGGAATCGTAGCGGGACATTTTTGTAAAAATCCCCAGGAATACGGAGAGGAGAATACTGCAAAAGCAAGCTATGATGAAGTAATCAGGATGATGGAGCTGATGGGGATAGAAGGAGAATATCCGGTAGCTCTGGGCGCTTCAAAGGGAATGGAAGACGAGCAGACTCCGGTAGAATCAGAGGGCGCCAGATTTATTATCGAAGAAGCTTTGAAAGTGGATGAAAGACCATTGTATATTGCTTGTCAGGGAGCTGTTACGGATGTGGCATCTGCTTTGCTGATCTGTCCGGAAATTGCAGAAAGGATTACGATTATCTGGATCGGAGGAGCCGCCTATCCGAATGGAGGATTTGAATTTAATCTGATGATGGATATTCATGCGGCAAATGTAATTTTTGCTTCAAAAGCGGAACTATGGCAAATTCCAATGGATGTATATAAACAGTTTGGTGTTTCACTGGCAGAATTGCAGTTGAAAGTGCATCCATGTGGAAAAGTAGGCAAATATTTGTTTGAGCAGTTAGAAGAATTTAATCATAAGGCGGCAGTTTACAATATGGCATGGCCTCATGGAGAAGTATGGGGGCTGGGAGATCAGGCGACTGTGGCAGTTCTTATGGAGGAACTGGAAAAAGTAAGCTATGAGATGATACCGGCACCGAGAGTGGCTGATGACATGACCTATATTCACGGGCAGGATTATCGAAAGATCAGGCTTTATAAAACAGCGGAAGTCAGATTGACGTTAGAAGACTTTTTTGCAAAACTGGCGATCAATTTTGGATAGTAAGGGTGAGGGTAAGATGAAGAAATATCTGGTGATTGATGCAGGCGGTACAGCTGTAAAATATGCGCTTATGAATGAAAGTGCCAAGATATTGGAAAGAGGCAAATTTCCGACGCCGGGATATGTGGATCATACGCTGGAAGACTTTTTGCAGAGACTGGATGTTGTTGTAGAAAAGTATCAGAAACAAATAGAAGGAATTGCTGTCAGTATGCCGGGAATGTTGGACAGCCGGAAAGGCTACTGTGTGACCGGAGGAATGTTGGCATATTTTAGTGAAGTTCCGGTCGTGCAATTACTGGAACAAAGATATAAACTTCCGGTGACGATTGAAAATGACGGAAAGTGTGCGGCACTTGCAGAAAAATGGAAAGGTAGTCTGAAGGACTGCAGAAACGGAGCGGTTGTAGTGCTGGGTACTGGTGTGGGCGGTGGGATAATCATAGACCACAAATTGTACAGGGGAGGGCATTTTACAGCCGGTGAATACAGTTATATATTGACAGATCAGAAACGATCAGAGGAAGCGAAAGGATACTGGGGCATGGCAAACGGCGCAGAGACCCTTGCCCAAAAAGCAGCTTTTTATACAGGAGAAGATCCGGAAAAATTGGATGGGATTCAGATCTTTGATCGTGCAAACAAGGGAGAAGAAGCGGTATTGAAAGCACTGAAAGAATTTACAGATACGCTGGCAGTTCAAATTTATAATTTAAATGTGATACTGGATTTGGATGTGGTGGCAATTGGCGGAGGAATCAGTAAACAGCCGCTGCTGCTGGAATATTTGAACAGAAGCATGAATGAATTAATGGAACATCATCCGATTCGTAAAATTACACCGTATGTTCCGAAACCTGAGATAACAAACTGTAAGTTTTACAATGATGCAAATTTAATTGGAGCCTTGTATCATTATGGTGTATTAAAAGAAGGGAGAGTGGAAGAATAATGTTTCCGAAAAATTTTTTGTGGGGAGGCGCAACAGCAGCCAATCAATGTGAGGGTGCATATCTGGAAGATGGAAAAGGGCTAGATATCCAGGATGTGACACCAAAAGGAATTGTGGGACCAAGAACAGAGGTTCCGACAGAAGATAACATGAAGCTGGTGGCAATAGATTTTTACCACCGATATAAAGAAGACATTAAATTGTTTGCAGAGATGGGGTTTAAGGTTTTTCGGCTGTCAATTGCCTGGAGCCGCATTTTTCCAATGGGAGATGAAGAGCAGCCAAATGAAAAAGGGCTTGCGTTTTATGATGCGGTATTTGACGAATGCCACAAATATGGAATAGAGCCGTTGGTTACGATTTCTCACTATGAGACACCATTGCATTTATCGAAAGAATATGATGGATGGGTAAACCGGAAAATGATCGGTTTCTATGAAAAATATGTCAGAACGATTTTTGGCAGATATAAAGAGAAAGTGAAATACTGGCTGACATTTAATGAAATTAATTCGGTTTTGCATGAACCGTTTTTGAGCGGCGGGATTTATACGGAAAAAGAAAAGTTATCGCGCCAGGATCTGTATCAGGCAGTTCATCATGAACTGGTGGCAAGTGCACTGGCAACTAAAATTGCTCATGAGATGATGCCGGAGGCAAAGATTGGATGTATGGTACTTAATATTCCGATTTATCCTTTGACACCGCATCCGGATGACATGATAGAAGTGATGGAAAGACGGCATATGAATGATTTTTTCCTGGATGTACATGTAAGAGGTCGGTATCCGGGCTATATGAAGCGCTATTTTAAAGAACATAAGATTCAGGTGCAGTTTGCCCCGGAAGATGAGGAAATTTTGAAGCATACCGTAGATTTTATTTCATTCAGTTACTATATGAGTATCTGTGCTTCTGCAGATCCGGATCAGGGAGAAGCAGGACGGGGAAATCTGATGGGTGGTGTTATGAATCCATATCTGGAAGCTTCAGAATGGGGATGGCAGATCGATCCAAAAGGTCTTCGATATGCACTCAATGAGATGTATGACCGTTATCAGAAGCCTCTTTTTATCGTGGAAAACGGTCTTGGTGCGGTTGATGAACTGGTAGAAGGAAAAGATGGAAAACTGACAGTGGAGGATGATTACCGGATTGCCTATTTGAAAGAACATCTGTTACAGGTTGAAGAAGCAATAGAGGACGGAGTTGAAATCATGGGATATACATCATGGGGATGTATTGATCTGGTAAGTGCTTCTACAGCAGAGTTGAGAAAGCGGTACGGATATATTTATGTTGACCGCAATGATGATGGAACAGGAACTTTGAACCGGTATAAGAAAAAATCGTTCTACTGGTACCAGAAAGTGATTGAGAGCAATGGAGAAATTCTTCATCAGGAATTAAAATAAATAGATTGCATCCCGGGCGGCCGCATGATAAGATAGTTCTGTAAGTTATAGAAAACAGAACTTTATCATGCAGCCGCCTGTGCTGTATCATACTCGGTTATAACCCAGACGTTCAAGGAGTTCTTCCAGGTCTGTTCAAGAGAGTTTCCCCTGTGATGGATAAAAAGAGGATATTCTATGGTTTTATCATCTCTGTTTTCTGTAGAAAAACAGTAACGAAAGGAGGGGGACGGAGTAGGATGGAAAAAATTACTTGACAATTCAAGGAGCATATAATAGTATAATAAACAGAAGCGAACAACTGTTCGGGTAAAAAGGAGAAGATTCGGTATGGCAAGTGATGAAAAGAAAAAAGCGCTGGATGCGGCGATTGCAAAGTTAGAGAAGGATTTTGGAAAAGGTACTGTGATGAAGCTGGGAGAGGGCAGTCATGTTGCTGTAGAGACGGTTCCTACAGGGTGTCTGAGTCTCGATCTGGCACTGGGACTTGGCGGTGTTCCAAAGGGACGTGTGATTGAGGTTTATGGTCCGGAGTCCAGTGGTAAGACGACAGTGACACTCCACATGATCGCAGAAGTACAAAAGAGAGGCGGGATTGCAGGATTTATTGATGCAGAGCATGCGCTGGATCCTGTTTATGCGAAGAAGATCGGAGTAGATATTGATGAATTATATATTTCACAGCCCGACAGCGGAGATCAGGCTCTGGAGATTGCTGAGACGATGGTGCGCTCCGGAGCAGTGGATATTATTGTGATTGACTCTGTTGCGGCCCTGGTGCCAAAGCAGGAGATTGAAGGAGATATGGGAGATAGCCATGTCGGCCTGCAGGCGAGACTGATGTCGCAGGCACTGCGTAAGCTGACACCGGTCATCAGCAAATCCAACTGTGTGGTTATCTTTATCAACCAGCTCCGTGAAAAGGTAGGCGTAATGTTTGGAAATCCAGAGACAACGACAGGTGGACGCGCATTGAAGTTCTACGCTTCTGTCCGTATGGATGTCCGCAGGATCGAGACGCTGAAGCAGAGCGGAGAGATGGTCGGCAACAGAACCCGCATCAAGATCGTGAAGAATAAGATTGCGCCTCCGTTTAAAGAGGCAGAGTTCGATATCATGTTTGGAAAAGGAATCTCCAAAGAAGGAGATGTTCTGGATCTGGCAGTTGGTATTGATCTTGTCAAGAAGAGTGGTGCGTGGTATGCATATGAAGGAGAGAAGATCGGACAGGGACGTGAAAATGCAAAAGCATATCTGACCAGTCATCCGGAGGTGATGGAGGAGCTGGACAGAAAAGTACGCCAGCACTATCATTTGATCGAAGGAGAGGAAGAGGTAAAAGAGAGTGATCTGAAGCTGACTCCAAAAGAAGAACAGATGGAACTGTCGATCGAGGGAGAAGAATAAAAAATGGTCGTCACGAAAGTAGAGATGCTGACCAAGATCAAATATAAAGTGTATTTAGATGAGGAGTTCGCCTTTGTGTTATACAAGGGCGAACTGTCGCATTACCGGATTGTTGAGGGGACTCTTTTGGAGGAGGATACTGTACAGGAGATTCTGCAGAAGGTGATCTGTAAAAGAGCAAAGCTTCGTGCCATGCATCTTCTGGAGGATATGGACCGCAGCGAATCGGCACTGCGGGAGAAGCTGCGTCAGGGATTGTACCCGCCGGAAGCAGTGGAGGCAGCGATTTCTTATGTGAAGTCTTTCGGATATCTGGATGACGCGCGGTATGCGGAAAATTTTGTACAGAGCAGAAAGGCATCCAAGAGCAGACGAGAGATTTTATATCAGCTCTGCCAGAAAGGTGTATCAAGGGAAATTGCGCAGCAGGTCGTAGAAGAGTGCTTTGACGGACAGGATGAGACTGAGGCAATCCTTAAGATTATCGAGAAAAAGCGTGTGGATCTAAGGACGGCTACACCGGAGCAGATGCAAAAATTATACGGTCATCTGGCACGAAAAGGATTCCGATATGAAGACATCCGTCAAGTGATACAAAATTATGATGAGAATGCTTGACAGGGTTGGTAAAACAGTATAAAATTTAAGTGTTGTATTTATGTATGCAGATACATAAACATGTACAATGAAAATTAAATAAGGAGGTGCTCCTGTGCCGGTAATTTTATGTGTAATTATTGCGGCGGCCCTCGCGTTGATAGTCGGTGTCGTAACTCGCTATCTGACCATTACCAATCTGAAGAACAATGCGGAATCCAAGATTGGAAATGCGGAAGCGAAAGCAAGAGAAATCATTGACGATGCCGTGAAAACTGCTGAAACGACAAAAAAGGAAGCTCTTTTGGAAGTGAAGGAAGAGTCCATCCGGACGAAGAATGATCTTGAAAAAGAGACGAAAGAAAGAAGGTCGGAACTGCAGCGCTATGAAAAGCGTGTGCTGGCAAAAGAAGAAGCAGTAGACAAACGTTCCGAAGCTATTGAGCAGCGTGAAGCAAAATTTACAGCAAAAGAGGAACATTTAAGACAGCGTGAAGCCAAAGTGGAAGAACTCAGTCAGAAACGAGTGCAGGAACTGGAAAGAATCTCAGGTCTTACCTCCGAGCAGGCAAAAGAATATCTGTTGAAAACTGTTGAAGAAGATGTGAAACATGAAACAGCAAAGATGGTCAGGGAGCTGGAGTCTCAGGCAAAAGAGAACGCAGACAAGAAAGCAAAAGAGTATGTTGTCAATGCGATTCAGAGATGTGCAGCTGACCATGTAGCGGAGACTACGATTTCAGTCGTGCAGCTTCCAAGTGATGAGATGAAAGGAAGGATCATCGGACGAGAGGGACGAAACATCAGAACTCTTGAGACTCTGACAGGTGTAGAGCTTATCATTGATGATACACCGGAGGCAGTTGTGTTATCCGGATTTGATCCGATCCGAAGAGAAGTTGCCCGTATTGCTCTTGAACGCTTGATCGTGGATGGACGTATCCATCCGGCAAGAATTGAAGAGATGGTGGAAAAAGCACAGAAAGAAGTAGATTCTATGATTCGCGAAGAAGGAGAGGCAGCAGCCATCGAGGTTGGTGTACCGGGTATCCATCCGGAATTGCTGCGTCTGCTTGGACGTATGAAATTCAGAACAAGCTACGGACAGAATGCGCTGAAGCATTCCATCGAGGTTGCTCAGTTGTCAGGACTTCTGGCAGGAGAGATCGGGCTGGATGTGCGTATGGCGAAAAGAGCCGGACTTCTGCACGACATCGGTAAATCGATCGATCACGATGTGGAAGGATCTCACATTCAGATTGGTGTGGATCTTTGCAGAAAGTACAAAGAATCAGCGACTGTGATCAATGCAGTCGAAGCACATCATGGCGATGTAGAGCCTCAGACTTTGATCGCCTGTGTTGTACAGGCTGCAGATACGATCTCAGCAGCAAGACCAGGTGCAAGAAGAGAGACATTAGAGACATATACAAACAGATTGAAACAATTAGAAGAGATTGCAAACCAGTTCAAAGGTGTTGACAAATCTTTTGCTATTCAGGCAGGTAGAGAGATTCGAGTAATGGTAGTTCCAGATCAGGTAACTGATGATGATATGGTACTTATGGCCAGAGAGATTGCTAATCAGATTGAATTTGAATTAGAGTATCCTGGTCAGATCAAGGTAAATGTGATCCGCGAATCACGCGTCACGGATTACGCAAAATAGAAAACTGAATATGAAATGAAAAGCGGAATTTCTGAAACATCGTAAGATGGGAAAGGAAGTTCCGCTTTTTCGTGGATGAAAGGAAGAATTGTGTAATGAGCGAAAAGATCAAACGTCTGAAGAGAGAATTAAAGTATAAGGGAGCAATCGTAGATTTTTATCAGGATACGATGGAGATAGATGGCACTCATACGGCCACATGGGATTTTATCAGTCATAAAGGGGCTGCAGCGGTTGTTCCTGTAACAGAAGATGGAAAAATTCTGATGGTGCGCCAATATCGAAATGCACTGGAACGTTATACACTGGAGGTTCCGGCAGGCGCGCTGGATGCGGCAGATGAGCCGGGAATTGTATGTGCAGGCAGAGAGTTGGAGGAAGAGACTGGATTTCGCAGTGAGAATCTGGAATGGCTGATCACATTGCGGACAACAGTGGCTTTTTGCAATGAACGAATTGAGGTTTTTGTAGCAAGAGATCTGATTCCCTCCAGACAGCATCTGGATGAAGATGAGTTTATAGATTTAAAGGCATACACACTGGAGGAGTTAAAAGAAAAGATTTTTTCCGGTGAGATAGAAGATTCCAAGACCATTGCCGCTCTTCTGGCATATGAGACGAAGTATCGAAAAACTGAATAAATAAAAAGTCCCGGCATATAATGAAATATCGAAAGGAAAAGGAGAAAAACCATTGAAGATGTTTCATGTAAAGAGGCAGCTACTGGCTCTTTTTATGCCGGGATTTTTATTGGGAATTTTATATGTCAATCTGGAAGCGGAGCAGTTTGCAGCGGGGGCAGGGATTTTCAGCGAATATTTTTTGAAACAATACCGGGCGGCAGATATTCTGACGGGAGAGTATATCTGGTATTTGCTGCAGGTCCGTCTTTTGCCGTTTTTAGTGCTGCTGGGATCTGCTTTTACAAAATTCAGAAAAGCGGCAGTTATTCTGTTCTTGATTTGGACGGGCTTTTCTGCCGGACTTCTGTTTTCTATGGCAGTTCTCGGGATGGGAGTAAAAGGGAGCATCCTGTGCATTGCAGGAATGCTCCCCCAGTTTTTATGTTATATTCCAGCGTATCTGATCGTGGTGTGGTATGCGTACTGCTACCCGCGTATGCAGTGGAATATACAGAAAAGTCTGGTTTCCGGAGGTCTTCTTTTAGTTGGTATCGTGTTAGAACTGTATGTAAATCCGGTTTTGGTCGGCGCATTTTTGAAAACCCTTTAAGCAGAGATGAGATGTTTTAAGACAACACTGCAGCAGATGCTGACTGCAAGCTGGCTGATCAATAAGCCCCATAAATATCCCTGGATACCGAAAACGGGAATTGCGAAAAACACACTTCCGATGCGGATGGCAAGCCCGACCATGTTGATCGTAAAAGAGGTTGTTGTTTTGCCAAATCCGTTCAGGACACTCAGCAGAGAACCATTTACATACAGAAAAGGACAGATCCACGCCAGTGTGATGATAAAATTGCCGGCCAGATCACTGGCAAACAAAAATTGACCGATCAACTGTCCGAAGAACAGGAAAAACAGACAGCAGAACAATCCCATGAGAAAACAGGAGCCAAGTACTTTTTGCAGCAGTTTTCTGATGCCGGATGCCTGGTCTTTGACCTGAAGCTCGGCAACTGTCGGCATCAGCATGATAGAAACAGAATTGGTGATGGCGGACGGGAATAGAATACAGGGAAGTGCCATTCCAGTCAGAACGCCATAGGTACTCAATGCTTCGGAAGTGCTGTGATTATAAAGTTTCAGACAGCCGGGGATCGAAACAGCTTCAATTCCCTGGAGCAGGCCAAGCAGTACCCGGTTGGCAGTAAGCGGCAGGGACAAGGGGACAAGTTCCCGGAAGCTGAGTCTTATAGAAGAGAAAGAAAATCCCGGGCGGAAAATATCAGATCGGCTCTTTTGAAGTCCTCTGACAGAATAAAAGGTAGAAAACAGTTCTCCGAATGCAATTCCCGCAGCTGCGATGGAAATGTCCGCATGAAGTCCGTTTCGTATCGCGAAGCGGTACAGGCAGAAAACAGATAAGATCCTGGCAGTCTGCTCGATCAACTGTGAAACGGCAGGTATCTGTGTCTGTTTTAAACCATAGCAGTACCCCATGATACAACCATGAATAGAAGAAAGCGGCAAAGCGTAAGATAAGAGAATCAGGATCTCTTCACAACGTGGATCGCCGAGCAGCGCAGTCGAGAGATCGGCTGCGTTTTTTTGCAGGATGATCATCGTGATCACAGAGAGCAGGCATGAAATAAAAAGTCCGAGACAAAGTGTCTCAGAGGCTTCTCTGGGTTGATGGAGGGATTGTTTTCTGGCTACGGTTCTGGAAATGGCGGTCTCTAATCCTGCGGATGTAAATGAGATGCAGAGAGCAAATACCGGAAAAGTAAGCTGGTATAGGCCGACATTTTCTTCTCCGAATGTGTGGCTTAAAAAGATACGGTAAAAAAATCCCATGAACCGACACAGAAATCCCACGGCAGTCAGGATCAGGGTTCCTTGTAAAATTGTTTTTCTGGCAGACATAAATTCACCTGAAAAGAAGTGTTTTTAATAACATATTCGGTATTTTGCCTTGACAGAACAAAACGGCAATGGTATTCTACAAGAGGAAATCCTAGTAAAACAATAGGGATTGGAAAATAAGCGAATCAGCAAGAAGGTGAGAGCGTGAAATTATCTACAAAAGGAAGATACGGACTGCGCGCACTGATTGATCTTGCTCAGCACGGCGGGGAAGGACCTGTATCGATCACAAGTATTGCGGAAAGACAGGAAATTTCGGAGCGGTATCTGGAGCAGCTGATGTCAAAATTAAAAAAGGCAGGTATCATCCAGAGCATCCGCGGAGCACAGGGGGGATATGTCCTTGCAAAGGAACTGGAAGAAGTTTCGGTGGGGGAGGTACTCCGTGCGCTGGAAGGAGATCTCAATCCGGTAGAATGTTCCGGGTTTCTCTTAGAGGGCGGCTGCCAGGCAGCAGATAACTGTGTGACAAAGTATGTGTGGCAGCGAATCAATGACAGTATCAATCAGACCGTAGATGAGATGAATTTAAAAGCACTCGTAGAAGTGGGCGAGAATCTCAAGGAGAGCAAGGCCGACCAGACGTGTGTTTCCAATAGAGACTGCAGAAAATAAACAAAAGGAGAAAGAACATGAGCAGACTGATTTATTTAGACAATGCGGCAACAACGAAAACTGCACCGGAAGTAGTAGATGCAATGATTCCGTACTTTACAGAGCACTATGGCAATCCATCCAGTGTGTATAGTTTTGCTTCCGGAAATAAGGAAGTGGTGAGCAGACAAAGAGAGATTATTGCGCAGGCACTTGGCGCACAGGCTAACGAAATCTATTTTACGGCAGGGGGGTCCGAGTCTGACAACTGGGCACTGAAAGCGACTGCCGAAGCGTATGAGAAGAAAGGAAAACATATCATCACGACAAAAATCGAGCACCATGCAATCCTGCATACATGTGAGTATCTGGAAAAACAGCGTGGATTTGAGATCACATATCTAGATGTGGACGAGAACGGTGTCGTAAAGCTTGATGAACTGAAAAAAGCAATTCGTCCGGATACGATCCTTATTTCTGTGATGTTTGCAAATAATGAGATCGGAACGATCCAGCCGATCCGAGAAATTGGAGAGATTGCACAGGAACACAAGATTTTGTTCCATACAGATGCAGTACAGGCATTTGGCCAGATACCGATTGATGTGGATGCCTGTCATATTGATATGCTCAGCGCAAGCGGACATAAGCTCAACGGACCGAAAGGAATCGGATTTTTATATATCCGCAAAGGAGTCAAGATCCGATCCTTTGTACACGGAGGTGCACAGGAGAGAAAGCGCCGTGCCGGAACAGAAAACGTGCCTGGTATTGTTGGAATGGGGGCAGCTGTGGAGCGTGCGATGCGGACAATGGAAACAAGAACCGCAAAAGAGCGAAAACTCAGAGATTACCTGATCGAGCGGATTGAGACAGAAATTCCATACTGCCGCTTAAACGGAGACCGCACGAACCGGCTTCCGAATAATGTAAACTTCAGTTTCCGGTTTATCGAGGGAGAATCTCTTTTGATCATGCTGGATATGAAGGGAATCTGTGCATCCAGTGGTTCTGCCTGCACATCAGGGTCTCTGGATCCGTCGCATGTATTGCTGGCGATCGGACTGCCGCACGAAATCGCACATGGTTCTCTGCGCATGACACTGGGAGAAGAGACGACCAGAGAAGATCTGGATTATACCGTAGATACACTCAAAGAGATCGTGGCAAACTTAAGAAGTATGTCACCATTATATGAAGACTTTATCAAAAAACAGAATGCATAATAAAAAGGAGTATTGATATGTATACAGAAAAAGTAATGGATCACTTCCAAAATCCAAGAAACGTAGGAGAAATTGAGAATGCAAGCGGTGTGGGAACCGTTGGAAATGCCAAATGTGGGGATATTATGAGAATTTATCTGGACATCGATGAGAATCAGATCATTCGGGATGTAAAATTTAAAACATTTGGATGTGGAGCTGCGGTTGCTACAAGCAGTATGGCAACAGAACTGGTCAAAGGAAAAAGTATTTATGAGGCGCTGCAGGTGACGAACAAGGCGGTTATGGAGGCTCTGGACGGACTTCCGCCGGTAAAGGTACACTGTTCTCTTCTTGCAGAAGAGGCAATTCATGCGGCGCTCTGGGATTACGCGGAGAAGCATCATATTAAGATCGAGGGGCTGGAAAAGCCGAAATCTGATATCCACGAAGGCGAGGAAGAGGAAGAAGAGGAATACTAAAATGAGTAAAGTTGTTGTTGGAATGTCCGGAGGGGTGGATTCTTCCGTAGCGGCATACCTTTTAAAAGAGCAGGGGTATGACGTGATCGGAGTGACCATGCAGATCTGGCAGGACGAAGAACAGGCCGCTCAGGAGGAAAACGGAGGCTGCTGCGGACTCAGTGCGGTAGATGATGCAAGAAGAGTGGCAGCTGCACTGGAAATCCCATACTATGTGATGAATTTTAAAAAAGAGTTCAAGGAAAATGTGATCGACTATTTTGTGGAAGAATATCAGAATGGAAGAACGCCCAATCCCTGTATTGCCTGTAACCGGTATGTAAAGTGGGAATCTCTTTTACAAAGAAGTCTCTCGATCGGTGCAGAGTATATTGCGACGGGACATTATGCAAGAGTGGTACAGCTGGAAAACGGAAGATATACTCTTCGGCGCTCTGCTACGCTTGCAAAAGATCAGACTTATGCATTGTATAATCTGACACAGGAACAGCTGAAAAGGACTTTGATGCCGGTGGGGAAATACACAAAAGACGAGGTACGTGCCATTGCAGAAAAGATCAATCTCAGGATTGCCAACAAACCGGACAGCCAGGATATCTGCTTTGTGCCGGATGGCGACTATGCCGCTTATATTGAAGAAGAGGCAGGGGTGAAAGTTCCGGAAGGAAATTTCGTGCTCACAGACGGTACGGTGCTTGGACGGCATAAAGGGATTACCCATTATACGGTAGGGCAGAGAAAAGGTCTGGGTCTGGCACTTGGATATCCCGCATTTGTTTTGGAGATCCGTCCGGAAACCAATGAAGTTGTGATCGGGACAAAAGAAGAATCCATGACTACACAGCTTCGAGCCAGAAATCTGAATTTTATGGCAGTGGAAGATTTAACCGAGCCTTTACATGTATTTACCAAAATACGCTATAACCACAAAGGCGCCTGGTGTACAATAGAGAAGACGGGAGAGGATGAAGTACTGTGTACCTTTGATGAACCACAAAGAGCGGTCACTCCCGGACAGGCTGTTGTATTTTATGATGGAGAGTATGTGCTCGGCGGAGGAACGATTCAATGATAACAAGTGATTCTCATATGCATACAAGATTTTCCACGGACAGTGATGCAGATATCCGGGATATGATCGAGAGTGCGCTCAAAAAAGGATTGCAGTCCATTTGTATTACCGATCATATTGACAAAGATTATCCGTTTCATGAAGATACCGGTGTAGAGGCATTTCTGGTGGATCTGGATGAGTATTTTCCGAAGCTGGCAGAGTGGAAAGAGGCATATGCGGAGAAAATTCAGATCCGGAGAGGGATTGAGCTGGGGCTGCAGCCTCATCTTGCGGGATTTTATGAAGAACTGACGAATCAGTATCCGTTTGATTTTGTGATCGGTTCAGTTCATGTGGTGCATGGGATGGATCCCTATTACGGAGAGATTTTTGAGGGACGGTCTGATGAAGAAGTTTACAAAGAGACTTTTCTGGCTACCCTGGAAAATCTGGATGCAGTCAGCAGTTTTGATGTGCTGGGCCATCTGGATTATGTGGTACGTTATGGAAAGTGTCAGGCCAGGCAGTATTCTTACAAAAAATATGCACAGGAGATTGATGAAATCCTGAAAAAAGTGATCGCAATGGGGAAAGGAATCGAGCTGAATACGGCCGGATGGAAATACGGCCTTGCATTCTGCCACCCCCATCCGGAAATTCTCTGCCGGTATAAAGAACTGGGCGGGGAAATCATCACAGTAGGATCTGATGCGCATAAGCCCGAGCATGTGGCTTATGATTTTCAGAAAGCAGCAGACGTTTTGAAGGCGTGCGGCTTTAAATATTATACAGAATTTCAGGACAGAAAACCTATTTTTAAACAACTTCTATAAAAATATATTTTAGGGTTGAATTTTTGTTTTCATTTTAGTACAATAACCGTAGTTGATGAATCTTTAACAAAGTAATTACTTGGTTGGAGATTTACAATAAACAGCTGCAAAGCAGCAACAATTTTTTTAAACTTTAGGAGGAATTAATCATGGCAGTAAAAGTAGCGATTAATGGATTTGGACGTATTGGACGTCTCGCATTCAGACAGATGTTCGGAGCAGAAGGATATGAAGTAGTTGCAATCAACGACTTAACATCTCCAAAAATGTTAGCACACCTGTTGAAATATGACTCTACACAGGGAAAATATGAACTGGCTGACAAAGTAGAAGCTGGTGAAGATTCTATCACAGTAGACGGAAAAGAAATCAAAATCTATGCAAAAGCTGACGCTAAAGAACTTCCATGGGGAGAAATCGGCGTAGACGTAGTTCTGGAGTGTACAGGATTCTACACATCTAAAGCAAAAGCTCAGGCACACATCGATGCAGGTGCTAAGAAAGTAGTTATCTCTGCTCCAGCAGGAAACGATCTTCCAACAATCGTATACAATGTAAACCACGAGCAGCTGACAAAAGATGATCACATCATTTCTGCAGCTTCTTGTACAACAAACTGCTTGGCTCCAATGGCAAAAGCTCTGAACGACCTTGCAGCAGTTAAATCTGGTATCATGTGCACAATCCACGCTTACACAGGAGATCAGATGACACTTGACGGACCACAGAGAAAAGGTGACTTAAGAAGATCTCGTGCAGCAGCTTGCAACATCGTTCCAAACAGCACAGGTGCAGCAAAAGCAATCGGTCTGGTTATCCCAGAACTGAACGGAAAACTCATCGGATCTGCTCAGCGTGTTCCAACACCAACAGGATCTACAACAATCCTTACAGCAGTAGTTGAAGGAAACGTAACAGTTGATCAGATCAACGAAGCTATGAAAGCAGCATCTAACGAATCTTTCGGATACAACACAGATGAGATCGTATCCAGCGATATCGTAGGAATGAGATTTGGATCTTTATTCGATGCTACACAGACAATGGCTCTTCCATTAGACAATGGAACAACAGAAGTACAGGTTGTTTCTTGGTATGACAACGAAAACTCTTACACAAGCCAGATGGTAAGAACAATCAAACACTTCGGAACATTACTGTAAGTCGAAATATAGAAAAATTTAATCAGTTAGATTATATTTTTGAAAAATAGGCTCACAAAGGGTCCGGTCTTATTTGGACCGGACCTTTTTGTCTGACAGAAAATAAACACAGGGAGGCAATCAAAATGCTTAACAAAAAATCAGTAGATGATATCAATGTAAAAGGAAAAAGAGTGCTTGTAAGATGTGACTTTAACGTGCCGTTGATCGATGGTAAGATCACAGACGAAAACCGTCTGGTAGCAGCTCTTCCAACAATTAAAAAATTAGTTGCAGACGGAGGAAAAGTAATCCTTTGCTCACACCTTGGAAAACCGAAGGGAGAGCCAAAACCGGAATTATCTCTTGCACCGGTAGCAGTAAGATTGTCAGAACTTCTCGGACAGGAAGTAAAATTTGCAGCAGATGCTGAAGTAGTAGGCGAGAATGCAAAAGCAGCAGTGGCAGCAATGAACGATGGAGATATCGTACTTCTTGAGAATACACGTTACAGAGCAGAAGAAACAAAGAACGGAGAAGCATTCTCCAAAGAACTGGCTTCTTTATGTGATGTGTTCGTAAACGATGCATTCGGAACAGCTCACAGAGCACACTGCTCTAACGTTGGTGTGACACAGTTCGTAGACACAGCAGTTGTCGGATACTTAATGCAGAAAGAAATCGACTTCCTTGGAAACGCAGTAGAAAATCCGGAGAGACCATTCGTTGCAATCCTTGGAGGATCTAAAGTTTCCAGCAAGATTTCTGTAATCAACAACCTGCTTGAAAAAGTAGATACACTGATCATCGGTGGTGGAATGTGCTTCACATTTACAAAAGCTCAGGGTGGAAATGTCGGAAAATCTCTTCTGGAAGAAGATTACTTACAGTACGCACTGGATATGATTGAAAAAGCAAAAGAAAAAGGTGTAAAATTACTCCTTCCTGTAGATGCTGTTGCAGCAGATGAATTCTCTAATGATGCAAACATCAAGGTTGTTCCTCAGAATGAAATCCCAGAAGGATGGATGGGGCTGGATATCGGACCTGAGACAGCAAAATTATATGCTGAAGCAGTAAAATCTGCAAAAACAGTTGTATGGAACGGACCAATGGGATGTTTCGAAATGCCAAACTTTGCAAACGGAACAGAAACAGTTGCAAAAGCACTTTCTGAGACAGATGCTGTGACAATCATCGGTGGTGGAGATTCCGCAGCAGCTGTAAACCAGTTAGGATACGGAGACAAGATGACACACATCTCTACAGGTGGTGGAGCATCTCTGGAATTCCTTGAAGGAAAAGAACTCCCGGGAGTAGCAGCAGCTAACGATAAGTAAAAAGCTTAGCGTTTACTTAGTTCTCCGCACTTGGCGAGGTATTTTCGAGCCTAGTAAGGAGAACATCCCGTAAAGGAAGCTTAGCGAAAACAAGCAAAGCTTAGTGAAAACAAGCCGCAGGCGCAGTTTGGAATAAACAGTGTACATAACAGTACAGGAAAGAGTGAAGAGTATGTCAAGAAAGAAAATTATCGCAGGAAACTGGAAAATGAACAAAACTCCAAGCGAAGCAGTTGCATTAGTAGAAGAGTTAAAACCACTGGTAGCAAATGAAGAAGTAGATGTTGTATTCTGTGTACCGGCTATCGATATCGTACCGGTTGTAGAAGCCGTAAAAGGAACAAACATCCAGGTTGGAGCAGAAAACATGTACTTCGAAGAGAGCGGAGCTTACACAGGAGAGATCTCTCCGGCTATGCTCGTAGATGCAGGAGTAAAATACGTTGTACTTGGACATTCTGAGAGAAGAGATTACTTCGGTGAGACAAACGAAGATGTCAACAAAAAAGTCCTGAAAGCATTTGAGCACGGTATTACACCGATCATGTGCTGTGGAGAGACTCTGGAGCAGAGAGAACAGGGCGTAACAATGGATTTCATTCGCCAGCAGGTAAAAGTTGGATTCCAGAATGTAACAGCTGATCAGGCAAAAACTGCAGTGATCGCTTATGAGCCAATCTGGGCAATCGGAACAGGAAAAACAGCTACAACAGAGCAGGCTCAGGAAGTTTGCAAAGGAATCCGTGAGTGCATCGCTGAAGTTTATGATGAAGCTACAGCAGAAGCAATTCGCATTCAGTACGGCGGATCTGTAAACGCTGCAACAGCTCCTGAATTATTTGCACAGCCGGATATTGATGGAGGACTCGTAGGTGGAGCTTCTCTTAAAGCTGATTTCGGACAGATTGTCAACTACAAATAGAAATCGCATTTGCCGATCATTTACAAATTAAGGTGTGGGCATGACCTTTTGGTTGCGCCTGCACCTCTTTCATTTCCCGTTCGAGAGAGTAAATTTTGAGGAGGTACAAATTTCATGAATCAGAAAGAAGCGGTTCACGAACGATTAAAAGAATATGCGTGTGTCGCACCTGATCAGATGATGCAGAAGCTTCAGATCAATGCAGAGGGGATTACGCAGGAAGAGGCAATCATCCGGCGACAGAAATATGGAAATAATGCGCCGTCTGCAAAGAATAAGGATACGATGTTTTATTGTATTCGAAGAGCTTTTGTGAATCCATTTTCTACGATCCTGTTTTTCCTTGGTTTAATCTCTTTGGTAACAGATGTATTTTTGTCCAGTGATTATCAGAAGAATCTGACAGCGGTCCTGATCATTTTTTCCATGCTGATTCTCAGTGGAATTGTCCGGCTGACTCAGGAGCTGCATTCTAAACGAGTTGCAGATGAACTGTTTCAGTTGGTGCATACAACGGTTCAGGTACTCAGAGATGGACAATGGGTGGAGTTATCTTCTTCTGAATTGGTAGTTGGCGATCAGATCCGCTTAGAGGCAGGCGACAGGGTTCCGGCAGATTTGCGGTTAACAGGCGCGACGGATTTGTTTGTTTCGCAATCAGTGATCACCGGTGAAAGTGCCATACTCGAAAAATTTCCGGAGGCTTTGCCCAAAGAACCGCAGAAACTGACAGATTACAGCAATATACTGTTCGGAGGCACGACAGTTGCAGGAGGAACGGGAACTGGGATTGTCCTGACAGTTGGTCAGGAGACAGTTTACGGTGGTCTGACTCCGTCTGTGGAGGCACGCAAGCAGAGATTTGACCGTGGTGCCAATTCGATCGCATGGGTGTTGATCCGATTTATGACAGTTTTAGTCCCGGTTGTGTTTCTTGCAAGCGGACTGACGAAGGGAGACTGGTTAGAAGCGTTTTTATTTGCACTTTCTGTTGCAGTCGGAATCACACCGGAGCTGCTTCCGATGGTGGTCAACGCCTGTCTGGCAAAAGGCAGTCATTCGATGGGAAAGAAACAGACAATCGTAAAAAATATCAATGCGATGCAGAGTTTTGGAAGCATGGATGTCCTGTGTGTGGATAAAACAGGAACATTGACCCAGGATACAGTCCTGCTGGAGTATTACATGGATATTCTCGGGAATGAGAGTCAGAAGGTGCTGGATTATGCATATCTGGCAAGTCATTATTCTACCGGAGTGGGAAATCATCTGGACGAGGCGATCTGCAAGGCGGAGAAAATGCAGGGAAAAGCAGATTACTACAGGCAGCTGACAGAAAAATATCAAAAGACAGATGAACTTCCTTTCGACTATAACCGACGTTTTTCCGGTGTATTATTGAATACGGGAGAAGAAAATATCTGGATCATCAAGGGAAGTATTGAGGAAGTTGCGAGGCAGTGCAGCATGATAGAATACCGTGGAGAGAAAACAGCGGCAGGTGCGGATATCCTGCAAAATGTTCACGCTGTGGTTGATGAAATGCTGGAAGACGGGATGAAGGTAATTGCAGTTGCCTATAAAACAATGAGCAGAGCAGCCCTTGTTCCCGAGGAAGAGCATGACTTTATTCTGTTGGGGTATCTGGCATTTTTTGATGCGCCAAAGAAGAGTGCCGCAAGTGCAATTCAGAAGCTTCACAGTCTTCATGTGAATGTAAAGGTGCTGACAGGAGATCAAAAACAAGTGGCACGATCCATTTGCAGGCGTATCGGAATTCCAACAGAGAGTTGTCTGACAGGAGCACAGCTGGATGCTCTTTCTGAAAATGAATTGCCCATAGCGGTTGAGAAAACAAATATTTTTGCAGAACTCTCGCCAAAACAGAAAGCCATGCTGGTGGAAACGCTGCAGACAAACGGGCATACAGTTGGATTTCTGGGAGACGGTCTGAATGATCTGCCGGCTGTTATCCGGGCAGATGTGGGGATTTCCGTTGAAAATGCAACAGAAGCGGTGCGGGAGAGTGCGAATGTCATCCTGCTGAAAAAGGATCTGAATGTGCTGGAAGAAGGTGTTTTAGAGGGAAGAGAAGCATTTGCCAATATGCTCAAATACATTAAGATTACGGCATCTTCTAATTTTGGCAATATTTGTGCGATTGTTGCAGCCAGCGTGTTACTGCCGTTTTTCCCGATGACTTCCATACAGCTGCTGCTTCTGAACCTGCTGTATGATATCCTTTGTCTGATTTTACCGTGGGATCATGTAGATGCAGATCTGTTGACAAAACCGTTGGAGTGGTCTGGCAGGACACTGGGAAAATTCATGACCTTTTTTGGACCGGTCAGTTCGCTGTTTGATCTGCTGACCTTTGTGTTTTTGTATTTTGTTCTTTGTCCGGGAGTGTGCGGCGGCTCTTTTGGAAGTCTTTCGGCGGAGAAGCAGAGCTTGTTTATTTCCATGTTTCAGACAGGGTGGTTTTTAGAATCCATGTGGACACAGGTATTGATTCTGCAGCTTCTGCGTACAAAACAGCTTCCGCTGATACAAAGCAGACCGGGGCGTATGGTCACGGGAGTTACGATTCTGGGGATTGTATTATTTACACTGCTGCCGGTTACTCCGGTAGGGAAGATGCTTGGAATGACTGCGATGCCTCCTGTCTATTTTCTGTTTTTGGTCGCAGATGTGATTGCGTATCTTCTGTTGGTCACACTGGCAAAAGCATTCTATATCAAAAAGAATCAGGATCTGATCTGAGAAAGGAGGAGCCGGAATATGAAAAAAAATATTGGTTATGTGAATCTGGATTCCTCCATTGCTCTGTGGCTTATGGAGCATCTGCCACCCGGTGAATTGAAAAACGGAATCGAAGATTTGCTGAATAAAGAATGCAGTTCTCTTATATTGGAATCAGATACGGATGAATTATCTGTGTGGGATCATTCGGTCATCCGCTGCGGTACGCTGGAAATTTATCCGAAATCTCGCAAGGTGGAGCAAAACGGAACAGAGATTTCTCTCACGCCGAAGGAATTTGATATCCTTTTGTTTCTTGCGCGCAATCGTGGGGAAGTCTTTACAAAGGAACAGATCTATCAGGCTGTGTGGGATGGAGAATATTTGATGGATGACAGCAATATTATGGCTTTTATTCGTAAGATCCGTAAAAAGATCGAACCCAATCCGGATGCTCCGGAGTATATAGTAACGATATGGGGAATCGGATACAAATTCAGTGACAGGCTGTAACAGTAACAATTCTTGCTAAATCGCAAGAAAATCGCAAGGTTTTGACTATGTGATTTTCTATGCGATTTTTTTATACTTTAATTAAACCCGTATTTGCGGGTTCTTATCGATATATTACATGAATGGATGGAGGTGAGAAAAATGGATTCTGACGGTAGTACGCAGATTTACAGGCAGATGTTTATAGAAAGAGAGAGGGCAGAATCTGTTTTTCTCCCTGAAATATAAGGATCTTGCCTCAAAAAGAAGGAGGTATAGACCGATGAATAAGAAAATAAATCGTATAGAAGTTCGTCAGACAGCACAGAAAGCTGCCATTCGAGATGAGCAGAATCGCCGCATTCAGTTTGCGGCAACACATCCTATACAGGAAACGTTAGGATATCTGAACACAACACTCTGTGGACTGGAACCGGGAAAAGTAGAGGAAAACCGTTCAGAATATGGTTCCAATAAAGTGACTCGTGAAAAAAAGAAAACTCTGCCGCAGAGACTGGCTGGTGCATTTATCAACCCGTTCACTGCGATTTTGTTTTGTCTGGCGCTGGTTTCATCCTTTACGGATATGATTTTTCCACATTTCTCTCTGTTTGGCTGTGTGCCAAAGGATTTTGACTGTCTGACGGTCGTCATTATTTTGACGATGGTATTTTTATCCGGAACGCTTCGTTTTGTACAGGAAAGCAGAAGCGGCAATGCGGCTGAAAAACTGCTTGCAATGATCACAACGACTTGTACTGTAACCCGCAAAGGTCAGGAAATGGCAGAAATTCCGCTGAATGAGGTGGTAGTGGGGGATATTGTTCACCTGTCTGCAGGGGACATGCTGCCTGCAGATGTGCGGATTCTGGATGCAAAGGATTTATTTGTCAGCCAGGCAAGCCTGACAGGAGAGAGCGAGCCCATTGAAAAGATACCGATGGTCAATGAGACCAGGGATGCAATTACGGATTACACTAATATTGCGTTTATGGGCAGCAATGTCATTTCCGGAAGTGCGTCAGCAGTCGTTGTTACAGTCGGGGATCATACACTGTTTGGTTCCATGGCCTCAGAAGTGGCGCATGAAGCAGTGGAAACAAGCTTCAGCAAAGGAGTCAACGCGGTATCGTGGGTGCTGATCCGGTTTATGCTGGTTATGGTTCCGCTGGTATTTGTGGCAAATGGTATTACAAAAGGCGACTGGCTCTCTGCCTTTTTATTTGGAATTTCCATTGCAGTGGGACTGACGCCGGAAATGCTGCCGATGATCGTAACTACTTGTCTTGCGAAAGGTGCTGTGTCCATGAGCAAGAAGCAGACGATCGTCAAAAATCTGAATTCTATTCAAAATTTTGGTGCGATCGACATTCTGTGTACAGACAAAACAGGAACACTGACACAGGATAAAGTTGTTCTCGAATATCATTTAAATGTAAATGGAGAGGATGACCTTCGTGTGCTCAGGCATGCGTATCTGAACAGTTACTTCCAGACAGGATATAAGAATCTGATGGATGTGGCGATCATCCAGAAAACAGAAGAGGAAGAAGCGGATGATCCACAGCTTGTTGATCTGTCCGAGCACTATGTAAAAGTGGATGAGATTCCCTTTGATTTCGCTCGCCGCAGACTGACGACGGTTGTACAGAATCGGGATGGAAAGACGCAGATGGTGACAAAGGGAGCGGTAGAAGAGATGCTTTCTATCTGCTCTTTTGCGGAGTGTGACGGAAAAGTGCGGCCAATGACAAAGGAATTAAAAAGCCGTATCCTTGCAACAGTAGATGATCTCAATGAGAAAGGATTTCGTGTGCTGGCAATCGCACAGAAAAGCAATCCGTCTCCGGCAGGTGCATTCGGTGTAACGGATGAGTGTGATATGGTGCTTATGGGATATCTTGCATTTCTTGATCCGCCGAAAGAGTCTACTGCGGATGCGATCAAGGCTTTAAAAGCCCATGGTGTGACAACGAAGATTTTGACCGGGGACAACGATAAAGTCACTCGTACAATCTGTAAGCAGGTAGGGCTTAAGGTAAGAAATATGCTGCTTGGTTCCGATCTGGAGAACATGAGTGATCAGGAATTGGCAAAAGCAGCAGAAACTACAGATGTTTTTGCAAAGCTGACACCGGATCAGAAAGCGAGAGTGGTGTCTGTATTTCGTGAAAATGGCCATACAGTCGGCTTTATGGGAGATGGTATTAACGATGCTTCGGCAATGAAATCCGCAGACATTGGAATTTCTGTTGATACAGCAGTAGATGTGGCGAAAGAATCCGCAGATATTGTGCTGCTGGAAAAAGATCTGATGGTTCTGGAAGAAGGAATTATTGAAGGACGCAAGACATATGCAAATATGATCAAGTACATCAAGATGACGGCAAGCTCTAACTTTGGAAACATGTTTTCCGTATTGGCGGCATCGGCACTGCTTCCGTTTTTGCCGATGGAAAGCCTGCAGCTGATCTTTTTGAATCTGATCTATGACCTTTCCTGTACTGCAATTCCATGGGATAATGTGGACGAAGAGTTTATTTCTGTACCCCGCAAATGGGATGCGTCCAGTGTGGGCAGCTTTATGATGTGGATCGGACCGACAAGTTCGGTTTTTGACTGGATGACTTATATTTTTATGTACTTTGTATTTTGTCCGCTCTTTGTTTCCAGGGGAGTGCTGTACAATGATCTTGCCAGTCATTTTGCCGGCGCAGATTTGGTACGGATGCAGACGGCTTATGTTGCAATGTTTCAGACGGGATGGTTTATCGAATCTATGTGGAGCCAGACTCTGGTCATCCATATGATCCGCACACCAAAACTTCCGTTTATTCAAAGCCATGCATCTGCACCACTGACGCTGATGACATTTACAGGAATCGGAGTGCTGACGATCATTCCATTTACTACATTTGGCAGAATGTTGGGATTTGTGGCACTGCCGACGGCATATTTTGCGTATCTGATTCCGTGCATCCTGCTTTATATGGTGCTGGCAACAAGTTTGAAAAAAGCATATGTGCGTCATTATGGAGAATTGCTGTAAAAGGAGGAATGAAGGATGAACTGGACAAATCTTTGGATAAAATTATTTGGAACAACGAAGTTTATGGGACTCGATATGGGATTCTGGGTATCGATTGCAGTTGTGATCGTGGTTGTGATCCTTATGAATGTAATATTCTGGAATATGGAGCTGACAGAAAAATAAAGGATAAAATATTTCCCTCAAAAATCAGAAAATAAATGACGGTACAGCTTTCAAATGGTATAATCAAATCATATGATCCAAAGGAAGCGTGAGTGAAAAGAGAGGGTGGTTATCCATGCGTATGAAAGAGAAAAAGGTACTTCTGTTTCTGGCTCTGATGTTTCTGTGCATATGCAGTCCCATGAGAGCAGAGGCAAGAGCAGGAGGAGCCAGCGGCGGTTCTTCCGGAGGCGGAGGAGGCTTTAGTTCCGGAGGCGGCAGTTATTACAGTTCGCATTCCAACCGTACCGGCAGAAGTTCCAGTCCGGTAAGCAGTGTTGTCATGTTTGGGGGATTTTTCCTGATGGCGAATGCGGGAGTCGTACTGTTTTTTGTCAAATCCAGAAGGGCATCTTCCAAAAGCTACCGGGAGATGAGGCAGTATCAGCAGTTTGGGGACAACTGGGATATCAATGAGATCCAGGAGCAGGTGAAGAATGCATATTTTGTGATCCAGGAATGCTGGAAGCGTCAGGATCCGGATTATGCAAAGGACTATATGAGTCAGAAATGTTACGATGATTTTGTAATGAAGCTGGGGTGGATGCAGGTTCGAAATGAAGTTCCGGTGCAGAAAAATGAACGGCTTTTAAGTGCGGTGCCGGTACATACATTTGACGATCTGGGGAAAGATCAGGATTATATCTGGTATTTGATCCACGGAAAAATGATCGATTATGTGGTGGATGAAAAGACGGGAAGGATGATACGCGGAAGCAGGAAAAATGAAGCGTTCTATGAATACTGGAAATTTATTCACCTGAACGGACACTGGGTTCTGGATGAAATCAGGCAGAAGGATGAAATGGATATCGATGAGTTTGCAAATTCATAAGAAAGATATTTGCAAAATCAGGGAAAAACGGTTACAATAGTCTACGGAATGAAAGAGGTAAATTCCATACAGGAATTACAAATTCACAGATAAAGTAAAAGGAGATATGGACATGAGTAAAAAACCAACCGTATTGATGATCTTAGATGGATATGGACTGAATGATACAACAAAAGGAAATGCTGTGGCAGAAGGAAAGACTCCGGTCATGGATAAACTGATGGCAGAGTATCCGTTTGTAAAAGGAAATGCAAGTGGAATGGCAGTCGGACTTCCGGAAGGTCAGATGGGAAACTCTGAGGTAGGACATCTGAACATGGGAGCAGGACGCATCATTTACCAGGAACTGACAAAGATCACAAAAGCGATCGAAGATGGAGATTTCTTTGAGAATCAGGCGCTGCTTGCAGCATGCAAAAATGCAAAAGAGAACAATACAGCTCTTCATATGATGGGACTGGTTTCTGACGGTGGTGTACACAGCCATAACGGACATATTTACGGACTCCTGGAGCTTGCAAAGAGACAGGGTGTAGAAAAAGTGTATGTACACTGTTTCCTGGACGGACGTGACACTCCGCCGGCATCCGGAAAAGAATATGTAGAAGCTCTGGAAGCAAAAATGAAAGAAATCGGTATCGGAGAAGTGGCATCTGTCAGCGGACGTTACTATGCAATGGACAGAGATAACCGCTGGGATCGTGTGGAGAGAGCTTACAATGCACTGGTAAAAGGAGAAGGCGTACAGGCAGAATCTGCGACAGCAGGGATTCAGGCTTCTTACGATGCAGATAAGACAGATGAGTTCGTAGAACCAATGGTGATCGTAAAAGACGGTGCACCGGTGGCAACTGTAAAAGATGGAGATTCTGTGATCTTCTTCAACTTCCGCCCAGACCGTGCAAGAGAGATCACAAGAACATTCTGTGATGATAACTTTGAAGGATTTGACAGAGGAGAGAGAGTCAAGACAACATTTGTATGCTTTACAGAGTATGATGTGACGATCCAGAATAAGCAGGTAGCATTTGTAAAAGAAGAGATCACAAATACATTCGGTGAATTTCTGGCAGCACACAACATGACACAGGCTCGTATTGCAGAGACTGAAAAATATGCACATGTAACATTCTTCTTCAACGGTGGAGTAGAAGAACCAAACAAGGGAGAAGACAGAATCCTTGTAAAATCTCCAAAAGTGGCAACTTACGATCTGAAACCGGAGATGAGTGCATATGAAGTATGCGATAAGCTGGTAGATGCGATCAAATCTGACAAATATGATGTGATCATTATCAATTTTGCAAATCCGGATATGGTCGGACATACTGGAGTAGAAGATGCAGCGATCAAAGCGATCGAAGCAGTGGATGAGTGTGTAGGAAAAGCAGTGGATGCACTGAAAGAAGTGGACGGACAGATGTTCATCTGTGCAGATCATGGAAATGCAGAACAGCTGATCGATGAGACAACAGGTGAGCCGTTTACGGCACATACAACAAATCCGGTACCGTTTATTCTTGTGAATGCTGATCCGGCTTACAAACTGAGAGAAGGCGGATGCCTGGCAGACATCGCTCCTACACTGATCGAGCTGATGGGAATGGAGCAGCCAAAAGAAATGACAGGAAAATCTCTGCTTGTAAAATAATCGCAGAGAACAGGTTGTTTCAACAGGAATAGAAATACAGGGAAGATACAGCAGGCAGAGGTTTGGAATTTTTTCGGGCTTCTGCCTGCTTTGTAAGAAAGGCATATTATGAGAGAGAAACTGACCCAAAGTGATGTCAAAAAGATTCAGCAGGAGATTGAACACAGAAAGCTGGTAGAGCGCAAAGAACTCATTGAAGCGGTCAAAGAGGCACGCTCTCACGGGGATCTGAGCGAAAATTTTGAATACCATGCGGCGAAAAAAGAGAAGAACAGAAATGAAAGCCGGATCCGTTATCTGGAGAGAATGTTAAAGACTGCAGTTATTGTAGAGGACCATTCCGGTGCAGATGAAGTTGGATTAAACAATACCGTTCAGGTATACTGTGAGGATGATGACGAGCTGGAGACGTACCGGATCGTAACTTCAGTGAGAGGAAGCTCCCTAAACGGACTGATCAGCATTGAATCACCGATCGGTAAAGCCCTTTTGGGACACAAAGTAGGCGATCGGGTATTTGTCAAAGTAAATGATGAGTTCGGTTATTATGTAGTGATCAAAAAAATAGAGAATACACAGGATGAAGATGCAGACAAGATCCGCAGCTTTTAGAAGGAGGAGAACATGGCATATCAGTATGAACTTGTCCTGTTTGATCTGGACGGAACGTTGACAGATTCCGGTCTCGGAATCATGAACAGTGTCCAGTATGCATTGAAAAAAATCGGCAGGGGCGTAGAAAATCTGGAAGAGCTTAAATGCTTCGTGGGACCGCCGCTTGCACAGCAGTTTGCAAAATTCTGCGGGTTTTCAGATGAAAAAGGGCATCAGATGGTAGAATTTTACCGGGAATATTACGAAGGAAAAGGGATGCTTGAAAATGCTGTTTATGATGGCATCCCGGAAGTACTGGAACAGTTAAAAAATGCGGGAATCCGTCTGGCAGTTGCGACATCCAAGCCGGAGAAATATGCAAGGAAGATTGCAGAGCATTTTAAGATCGCGCCATATTTTGAGTTTATCGGAGGGGCAAATATGGACGGAAGCCGTACGAAAAAGGCAGAAGTCATTGAGTATGTGCTGAAAAACTGTAAAGTAGAAGACAGGCAGTCGGTGCTGATGGTCGGTGACAGAGAACATGATATCTTGGGAGCAAAGGCATGCAAAGTGTCTGCATTGGGAGTCTTATATGGCTATGGTGACAGAGCGGAGCTTGAAGATGCAGGCGCTGACTGGATCGTGAGTACGCCGGCAAAGATTACGGAAAAAATACTGGGAAGGGAATGAACTGGTCAGTTTAACAAAAAATTTTGTCAGAACCCGGTATAGATTTAACATAACATCCTTACAATAAATGTTGGATAAGAACATGAGAAAAAGATTGTGAGGAATCAATATGTATACAAGATTATGGAAACTGATCACAAAACACATGGAAGAAAATTCCAGAATGGCAGTGTTTCTGACTTCTGCAATGCTGATCTGGACAATTGGAATTACGATGGCAGGAATTTTGGTCTGTATCATCAAGCATATGAATGTGATATGCAGGCTGAGTGATCTGATCTGTGCCGGAATCTATGCAGGACTGGTCTTTGGGCTTTTTGGCGGCGGATGCTTTTTATGGAATCACAGAAATCATTTATATAAACAATAAGAGCGAGGCTTATAGATGAGAAGAATGGACTTTACAACGGAGCATGTAGAATCATTTCAGCCGGGAGAGACATATGAGGTGACGGAGTGCGTACTTCCGTCCTCCTATTATTATGTGCTGGAACATGCTCTGGGTATCAGTAAAAATTTTAAGAATGCGGAGCGTTTAAAGACAACGACAGGAACAGTTGTGGATACGAGAAAAACGTCACGTTTTGATTTTGTAATCTTGGAATTTGACGAGTAATGCAGTATAATAACAGAAGAAAAATCCAAACGAGGTGATAAGAATGAACCCAGAAAGAATTGAAGCAATGTGCGGTGGAAAGGGACATGTGCTGATCAAGCATATTCTCGGAGAAAAAGAGATGAATGGAAAGTGCGGGCTTTACGCGGAAGTGACTCTGGAGCCGGGGTGTTCCCTTGGTTACCATGAACATCATGGAGAAAGTGAGACGTATTACATCCTGACCGGAGAGGGCAATTATGACGACAATGGAAGAATCCGCCCGGTAAAAGCCGGTGATGTGACATTTACACCGGATGGATGCGGACATGCACTGACCAATACCGGTGATACAGATCTTGTGTTCATGGCACTGATCATTAAAGACTGATGAAAAAGACAGTCATTCCCAAAAGAACAGGAATGACTGTCTTTTTTTATGCTTTCTGATCAAGAAGACATCGCCGGTTATATACAAGATGCAGATACATGGCATCTTTGGCGCGCAGCGTATCGTGTGCTGCGATTGCATCGGTGATCTCCCGGTGTGTTTCAATCGTTTCATGTAAAAGCCGATTGTTTGTCAGTTGGATAAAAAGCGGGATCGAGCTGTTGATTACGGGAATCAGCCGCGGAACGACCAGATTTTTACTGCTCATGGCAATGGCAGTGTGAAACTCAATGTCCTTTCCAGTGTGATCTTCCCCACGAAGGAGGAGTGCTTCGACTTCATCACACAGCGTAGAGATCTTGCGGATATCGGTCTCTTCGGCATGCAGGGCTGCCATTTCGGCAATGGCAGGCTCCAGCAGAAAACGAACATCCAGAAGATCCAGTGTCAGCTTTTTCTTGTCATCAATAAAGGTAAATCCAAGCGGATCGTCAACAACTCCGGGGGAGGCGGCAACATATGTTCCGGAACCCTGACGGATTGTTACAATATTTCTGGATGCGAGCAGTTTCATGGCTTCCCGGATGGAGCTTCGTCCGGCTCCCATTTTTTCAGAGAGAACGGATTCGTTGGGAAGTTTGTCGTTGGGCTGGAGCTGCTCTTCTAAAATATAGGCAATGATATCGTCAGATAACTTCTCAGGTAAACTCTTTTCAGTTGAATTCATCATATGACTTTTCCTCTTTTCTACAAATATAACGCAATAAATATAGGATAAAATAAGAAAAAACAAATGTCAAACAATAAAAACACACAAAAAACAAGTAAATAAATTGTGAAATATTACGGGTTGATTTTCTGGTTTAAAGATTTTAGAATAAAGTCATCAGATGAATTCAAAGCATTTGAAAGAAAATCTTTGGAAAAAGGAGAAAAAGTAACAAAATGGTCAGATGTATTAAACAAGGAAAACATATGATGAATGTAAGGGGGAAGGGAAGATGACAGAACCAGTATTTTATGCAGATCCGATGCGCTTATTGATCGCATCCGTAGCAGGAATTCTTTTATTGTTATTTTTGATCATCAAGCTGAAGCTTCATCCGGTAATTTCTATGATGATTTCCGCTGTACTGATCGGAATTGGTGCAGGCATGCCGTTACATATGATCGGGGAGACGGTAGAAAAGGGCGTAGGAAAGACATTGCAGGGAATTGCACTTTTGATCGGATTGGGATCCATGTTTGGCGGAATTCTTGAAGTCAGCGGAGGAGCCCAGCAGATGGCACAGACGCTGATCCGCAGATTCGGTCAGAAAAAAGCAGGATGGGCATTGGGGCTTACGGGGCTTGTGCTCGGTACAACCGTATTTTTTGAAGCCGGAGTCGTGATCCTGATTCCGCTGGCGTTCAATGTGGCAAAGCAGACAAAAAAATCAACGTTATATTACGCGATCCCTCTTTTGGCAGGGCTGGCATCCGGATATGCGTTTGTTCCGCCGTCAGCAGGTTCTGTTCTGGTTGCAAACGCACTGGGTGTGAATCTGGGGACGATGATGGCGGTCGGAATTCCGGTTGCACTGATTTCCACAGTAGTTGCAGGAATTATCTGGGGAAAAATCATAGGAAATAAAATCTATACCAAACTCCCTGCGAATGTAGAGGAAATTGCAGATATAGATAAAAATCTTCCATCCTTCGGGATTGTATTCACGATCATTTTAATTCCGCTTATTCTGATCTTGTTCAGCACGATCTCCGGATATCTTCCGATTCCGGAAAGTGCGCAGTCAGTTCTTCAGTTTTTAGGAGAACCGTTTGTGGCATTGACGATCGCAACTCTGACAGCAATGTACATGCTGGGAACAAGAATGGGATATAACAGAGACCAGCTGAAAAAGATTCTGGATCACTCCTTAAGACCGGTTGGAATGATTCTGCTTGTAATCGCAAGTGGCGGAGTGATTCGCTGGATGCTGCAGGATTCGGGACTTGGAAATATCATTGGACCGATCCTGGAAAAGAGCGGGATGCCGCTGATCGTGATCGCATTTCTCATTGCGTTTCTGGTACGTGCTTCTGTGGGAAGTTCAATCGTAGCAATGACGATGGCTTCCGGGATCATGGCGTCAATGCCGGCTATGGCAGACAGCTCTACACTGTACAGAGCAGCGATGTGCTGTGCGATCTGTGGCGGAGCGACGGCACTGAGTCATGTAAATGATGCCGGATTCTGGCTGGTAAGTACATTTTTGGAGATTGATGAGAAGACAACATTAAAATCATGGACGATCATGGAAACATTGATCGGAATCACAGGTCTGATTCTGGGACTGGTGATCTCGATCTTCGCATAATAAAGGAGGAGCGTATATGAAGATCATACCCGTGTATTTGAGAGACATGCAGGATGCAAAACATCTTGTGCAGGCGGCAGAAGCCTGCAAAAAAGAAGTAGATCTGCTCTGCGGACGTTATGTGGTGGATGCAAAATCAATGCTGGGTGTGTTTAGCCTTCCTTGCTTTGACGATGTAAAAATGCGGGTGGAGGACGAAGATGCAAAAATTTTGATTCAATATTTGGAACAGGGAAATGTTATCAGAATGGAGGAAAATTAAGATGGAACTGACAAGTCAGAAATTAAGAAAAATCGCACCGGAGCTGGATCCTTTGAGATTGGGAACAGGATGGAAGCTGGAGGATCTCTCCAAACCACAGATCATGATTGAAAGTACATTCGGAGACAGTCATCCGGGAAGCGGACATCTTCTGGATCTGGTCGAAGAGGCAAGACAGGGTGTTGCAGAGGCAGGTGGTTTCGGAGCTCGTTATTTCTGTACGGATATCTGTGATGGAGAAGCACAGGGACATGATGGAATCAACTATTCACTGCCGTCCAGAGATATGATGGCAAATATGATTGAAATTCATGCAAATGCAACTCCGTTTGATGGTGGAGTATTTATTGCAAGCTGTGATAAAGGAATGCCGGCACATTTGATGGCGGTAGGAAGAATCAATATTCCGTCTATTATCGTGACAGGCGGTGTGATGGATGCAGGTCCGGATCTTCTTACACTGGAGCAGATTGGAAAGTACAATGCAATGTGTGAACGTGGAGAGATCACAAAAGAAAAGATGGAATTTTACAAACATAATGCATGTCCATCCTGCGGAGCCTGCTCGTTCATGGGAACAGCATCCACAATGCAGGTAATGGCAGAAGCGCTGGGACTGATGCTCCCGGGAAGTGCACTGATGCCGGCAACCAGCAAGGATTTAAGAGAGTTTGCAAAAAAAGCCGGAAAACAGGCAGTCTGGCTGGCAGAGCATAACCTGACTCCGGACAAGATCGTAACGATGAAGTCCTTCGAAAATGCAATCATGGTACATGCGGCAATTTCCGGTTCTACCAATTCTCTGTTACATATTCCGGAAATTGCCAAGGAATTTGGAATTGAGATTGACGGAGATACATTTGACCGTCTGCACAGAGGCGCACACTATCTGCTCAACATCCGTCCGGCAGGAGAATGGCCGGCACAGTTCTTCTATTATGCAGGAGGGGTTCCGACGATCATGGAAGAGATCAAGGATATGCTGCATCTGGATGTTATGACAGTGACAGGAAAAACACTGGGAGAAAACCTGGAAGAGCTGAAGAAAAATGGATTCTACGATAAATGCCAGAGTTACCTGGATCAGTGGAATTTAAAGAGGGAAGATGTGATCCGGCCGTTTGACAGACCATTCGGAACAGATGGAAGCATTGCGATCCTCAAAGGAAATCTGGCACCGGATGGAGCAGTTGTAAAACACACGGTAGTGCCAAAAGAGATGTTTGAAGCAGTTCTTCGGGCGAGACCGTTTGACTGTGAGGAAGATGCGATCCATGCAGTACTGACACATGAGATTCAGCCGGGCGATGCGGTGATCATCCGTTATGAAGGTCCAAAAGGAAGCGGAATGCCGGAAATGTTTTACACGACAGAAGCAATTGCATCAGATGCAACGCTTGGTGCAAGTATTGCACTTCTGACAGACGGTAGATTTTCCGGAGCATCCAAAGGTCCTGCAATCGGACATATCTCTCCGGAAGCAGCACAGGGCGGACCGATTGCCCTGGTGGAAGAAAATGATCTGATCGAGATCAGCATTTCAAACAGGGTTCTTCGAATCGTGGGAGTAAATGGTGAGAGAAAATCAGAGGAAGAAATGGAAGCAATCTTAAAAGAAAGAAAAAGCCGCTGGCAGCCAAGAGAAAACAAATATACAAAAGGTGTTTTAAAGCAGTTTGCGGAAAAGGCTGTGTCTCCGATGAAGGGCGGTTATATGGAATAGGAGCTGCTGGAAACAGTGACGAATAGGATCCGGATAGGGATACCAGAGATGAATTTCTGTGCAAAAGAGTTCATCTCTGGTATTTTTGTGATATAATGATGAAATCCGGCATGATCACAAGTCGGAAATGACAGCAAAGGAGAACATTGGTGAGATGTTGAATTATATTCGTTTTTCGACCAGAAAAGGCGAAAACAAGACATTGATAGAGATTCGTACTGCGAAAGACTGCAGGCTGGATGCAGTGATAGAGAGTGTGTCCTATCCATTTTTTGAATGCGCGTATTCACTGACCGCAGAGCATGGAGAAGAGTGGCTTCTGCGGATTGCAGATTTACATATGGAAAACTGGAAAGAGGTCTATATGCCGTCAGATGCTATGCCTGATGAAGATGATGAGAACTGGGAAGTGGCATATTGTGAACAGGGCGAGAAGGAGAAAAAATCTGTGGGACGCGGCGTTTATCCGGATAACTGGAAAGAATTTTTGAAGATCATGGATGAGATCGTGCCAACTTCCATTCCCGGACAGATTAATAAAATCACTTTGGAATATCAGAGAAATGTCCGGTTCACGCAGAAAAATGAAGAGGGAACTCAAAATGAGACTGTCAACTGGGATTATAAAGAAGAAATGATCCTGGACCGGTATGAGGAAACTCTGACGATCCGTCAGGTGATCGCTCCGGGGCGGGAATTGACCAAAGAATATCATATGAGAGATGAGATTCCGGAGCTGATGGATAAGTGCATGGAATATCTTGGAAAACTGAAAAGTACCTCCGGTCAGCAGGAGCCGGACAGTGCAGCATTTAAGCTTTCCCTGGAATGCGGTGCAAGTACCAGCCGTGTGGTGACAGGAACATATAACCGGAGAGGACTTCCGGAAGGATGGGATGCATTTATCCGGGAGATCGCGGGATACATCCGGTTTTATGAAAGCTATGAAGATATTCTGAATCCTTATATTTATCGTCGTGGAAGACGTCAGGGAGAACAGATTATCTGCAGCGTGGTCTTTCATGAAAAAGGAGAGAAGCATCCGTATCTGACAGAGGATGAACATCTGGAAGTGGGAGATAAAGTGCTGGTTCAGGCAGGACCGTACAAACAGGAGCTTCCCGGCAAGATCGTGTCAATTGATTATTATCGAAAAGAAGATCTGCCGGAAGAAATGGGAGATATTGGTGAGATTTTGAAAAAAATCGAAGAGTAAATACAGTGATAAAGTACGAAAGATAAGTGGAGAAACATAGATGAACTATTCAATGATGGAGTTGGTATGGCTGCTTTTGATCTACTCCTTTCTGGGATGGGTGATCGAAACGATTGTCGGCACAGTGAAAAAGAAAAAGTTTGTGAACCGTGGATTTTCGACAGGTCCGTTCTGTCTGGTGTACGGAACCGCAGCAGTATTTATGGCAGTCACGATGGAAGAACTGATGGCAGAGCCTGTCTTTCAGCTGATCGGCTGTGGAGTGCTTGCAACGATCATAGAGTGGATGGCAGGAAAAATCCTGGAGCGCTTAAATCAGCACAAATGGTGGGACTATTCGAACAAGAAATGGAATTTTGACGGATACATCTGCCTACAGTATTCTGTATTATGGGCAGTGCTCGGATTTGTGGCTGTACGGTATGGAGATGCTTTTTTTCTGATAGTATATCACATGATTCCGACGCTGATCCGGGAGATTCTGCTCTGGATTTTGCTAGCAGGAATGGCTCTGGATATTTCTGCATCGCTGGCAGCAGTATTTCATATCCGGAAAGAGATGCCGACTGCAATCCGGTGGAATAAGAAAGTAGCAGTATGGACGCAGAAATTTGCATTAATGATCGTGGGTCATGTAGAAAAACGAATGGCGAAGGCATATCCTGTGATCATGGAAAAGACAGAGCAGATAGAAAAAGAAGGGAACTTTGCAGAAGGGTGCGGGTTTTATAAACTATTCTGGCTGTTTTTGATCGGAGCAGTGCTTGGAGACTTTACAGAGACGATCTTCTGTCGTCTGACAGCCGGAGTATGGATGAGCAGGAGCAGCCTTGTATGGGGACCGTTCAGTATTGTATGGGGGCTGGCGATTGCCATTGCAACGGCACTTTTATACAAGGACAGAGAAAAGCCGGACCGGCATATTTTTATTGTAGGTACATTTTTAGGCGGAGCATATGAATATGTCTGCAGTGTATTTACAGAGATTGTGTTTGGAAAAGTATTCTGGGACTACAGTAAGATTCCGTTTAACCTGGGTGGGCGTATCAATCTGTTGTACTGCTTTTTCTGGGGGATCGCAGCGGTGATCTGGATCAAGGTATTGTATCCGAAATTTGCAGGATGGATTGAAAAGATTCCGATGCTCTGGGGATATGTGCTGACCTGGATTCTGGTTGTGTTTATGGCAGTGAATATTCTGGTATCTATGGCGGCACTGGTGCGCTATGATATGCGTGCCAATGGAAGACCGGCAGAGAGTGGCTGGGAAAAAGTGATCGATGAACATTTTGATGATGAAAGAATGGATCGGATTTATCCGAATGCGAAGCCAAGATAGAAAACGGGCGGGAAAAGTAATGCTGTGACTTTTCCCGCCTGTGTTATTTATGGACTCGTACCAGCCCGATTCCAAGTGCACCGGGACCGGTGTGACATCCGATACTCATTGTAAGTGGAAGCTGAAACAATTCCAGATCCGGGTATCGTTTTTTCATTTCTTCTTTAAAAAATTCCAATGTATCAGGATCCATCTGTGTATATGCAATACCGGCTTTGAGCAGTCCCTGAGTATGGAGTGCAGAGAGTCTTCCGGAGAGATCTTTATCAAGTGCTTTGCACATGGCTTTAAAAGCAGACTTCATTCCCCGGGTTTTGGTATAGGCGTCCAGCTTGTCTCCCTGAATGGTAAGAACCGGCTTTAAATTCAATACGGTTCCGATGGCAGCAGCTGCTGCTGTGATACGACCGCCTTTTTTTAAATATTCCAAAGTGTCTACCGCAATGTAGATGGTGGCATCCATGGCTTCCGTTTCCAGAATTTCTTTGATCTGCGCCCCGGTGAATCCCTGGCGGGTAAGTTCGACTGCATCCAGAACGGATTGTGCCTGTGTAACAGAAATCCGGTGATTGTCCACAACATGCACCCGCCCTTTGAAATATTCTTCCTGCGCAAGGAGCAGGGCAGTCTGGCAGGAATTGCTCAGTCCGCTGGACATTGGAACATGAACGACTTCATCATGTTCTTTCAGCAGCTGATCCCACATCTTCATGACATCCGCAGGCGATGGCTGAGAAGTTGTAACAGGTTCTCCGGAAGAAAGTTTCCGGTAAAACTCTTCTGATGTGATATTGCATCCTTCATAAAAAGTGTCTTCCCCAACAAGGACAGGCATTGGAAGTATGTGAATGTGATACTTCTGCGCATCATCAGGCGTGATTCCACAATTACTGTCTGTCATAATTGCTATCTTTGGCATAAAATCCTCCCTTAATCCGTAACCCGCCGTTTCTATGGTGAAAGGCGAAAATAGCTTACATATTGACCGTTATTTTAACAAGTGTTAAGATTATAGCAAATCCGAAATCTAAAGACAATGAACAATATTTGTAAAATGTTAGTTAATTATACAGAAAGAGGAAAATGTAAATCATGGAAGACAGAAGAGTGATCAAAACCAAGAAAAATTTGAAGGCAACCTTGATCGAAATGATGGGAGAGATCTCATTTGAGCAGATTTCTATTACAGAATTGTGCAAGCGGGCAGAAATCAGCAGAATTACTTTTTACGCACACTACAGTGATAAATACGCACTGGCAGATGATATTTTCAGTGATATGCTTCAGATCGGAACGGATATCTATCGTACAAAACAGGAAAAAGAAAATCCGGGAAATGATCTTGTAATGGGATATTGCAATATGTTAAACAGTATTCTGGAAGTGTATTATGACTGTTTTGCATTTTTCCAGTATACCAGCCCGCAGAAAAACCCGTATCTTGCATCTGCATTTTACACTATTGTACTGGAAACAATTGAAAATCATACCAATAAAATCCGACAGAATGTAGAAGTGAAATATTCCCCGAAGAAAATTGCAGGTTTCTTGTGTTTTGGGATGCTTGGATTTATCAATGAGGCACATGGTGAGAAAACATCGATTGAAGAGATCAAAAGAGAGGCAAATCAGTTGCTTAGGGATATACTGCAGTCCGGAGTGCTGGTAAAATAATGGTAAATAGTAAAACAAAAAACGCTGCCAAAGATAAACGTTGTACCTCCGGCGGCGTTTTGTCGTTCTCAATCTATTTTGCATACTTACGGACCAGACAGGAAATGACTCCCGCCAGACAGAGCCCAAGCAGGGCATTGTGCATGGAACCGAATACATCCAGAGCACCGCGGATTCCTTTTAACACATCCGGAGACTGTGGAATGATCTGGTTGATCCAAAAGGATGCATAAGAGCACACATAGATAAAAATAAATGAGAAAAGTCCACGTCCGGTATCTTCTTTATAAGTCTTTCTGCCGTCACGGACACGAACCCGTGTCATAGCCCATAAAAAGGAGATGCATTCAAATAAAAGAAAAAATCCGGCGACTCCGGCATAAGCGGCCAGACAATAATTCTTTTCTTCTACTGCAGTTACAGGATCTCCGTAAGGAGCACTGCCGCGCCAGAAATTATAAGCCAGGAAAGCGGCTGTTCCTGCGATCAGCAAAAGAGAAACGAAACGGATGATAATGCTGGCTGTTTTATAAATGGCTTTTCCCCCATATTTTGCAGTGGTTTTTACAGGAGAAAGCAGGTCACTTTTCCTTTTGGAAGAAGACTTTTCTCTGCGGGGGCGTTCATCCTCGTAATCATCAGAATCAGAGGTCGGGCGTTTTGAACGTGATGGATTTTTTCTTCTGTCAGGTTCTTCTTCCCATTGATGGTTTTTCCGGCCGGACTGTGGAGAAACGGATCCATTTGTGATCGGATCCATTAAAATGGTCTCGTCTCCCTGCAGCGGCATTTGAATATTCTTTTTCTTTTTACCGGAAGCCCGGGGCTTTGGCTGTGATTTTAAATCTACGGTTTGAAATTCACGCTTTGTCAGTGGTTCTTCTTCATAATGAAAGATCGGATCGTCTTCATAAGTGACTTCAAAATCCTGATTAAAAAAATGTTCGTTGTTGTTCTTGGAACTCATGGAAATCCTCCTTCCGAATGCTCCTATTCTATCCTGTTTTTGAAAAATCCTCAAGAGAAGACGGGGAAAATTTAGAAAGATTTAAAAATTTCTGATGCGTTGACGCTAACCTCCATTTTGCGTATAATAAAACCAATTGAAACAAAATGGAGGCAGATTATGAAAGCAAAGAAAGTTCTCTCAGGCGCATTGGCAGCGATTCTTTTGACTCTTACACCGGGTGTGGCTGTGTGTGCAGAGGAGATGGCCGGGCAGGAGCAGACGGAAAATACACAAGTACTGTCTGCACAGGAGCAGGAAAACCAGGAAAAAGCAGCATCTTATGCGGAGAAAATAGATACAAACGAGATTTCGAACTGGCCACAGGGACCCGCGATCTATGCGGCTTCCGGCATTGTGATGGACATGAACAGCGGGGCAGTGCTTTATGCAAAAAAGGCCGAAGAAAAAAGATATCCTGCGAGTATTACGAAAGTGTTGAGTGTTTTGACTGCATTACAGTATGCGAAAATGTCCGATACCGTTGTGTTTTCAGAGGACAGTATTTCTTTTTTGCAGTGGGATGATGCGCAGATCGGGATGAAGCCCGGGGAAGAAATCAGCATGGAGTCAGCACTTTATGGGATGCTTCTGGCTTCGGCAAATGAAGTCTCCTATGCGGTGGCGGAAAATGTAGGAAAGCAGTACTTAAATGGCGGATATGCGGAGTTTATAGAAGAGATGAACCGGATATCTCAGGAATTGGGATGTACCAGTTCAAACTGGGTCAATGCAAATGGGCTTCATGATGACAACCACTATACAACAGCGCATGATATGGCGAGAATTGCAGCGGCAGCTTATCAGAATGAAGAGTTTCGAAGACTGGAGACAACGCTGGAATACAAAGTTCCACCGACGAATCTGACTGCGGAAGAAAGGATTCTGGATCAGAATCATAAAATGCTCTGGCCGGAAAACTATTATTACTATGCGAATGCGAAAGCGGGAAAGACCGGATATACAGATCAGTCAAAGACAACGCTTGTGACGATGGCGGAAGGAAATGATATGCAGCTGGCAGCGGTGGTGCTTCATACATATGGAGTAGATGCTTATACGGATACGAGGTTTATGTATGATTATGCATTTACAAATTTTGAAAGGCTGAATCTGAGGGAATGTGAAACTTCATCAGATATTGAAAGTTTTGACAAGGAAGATGCCTATGTTGTGGTTCCAAAGGGCGTTTCGTTTTCAGAATTGGAAAAAGAGTATGTTCCAAATGAAAAGGAAGGAGTAAGACAGGCTGCGGTAGAGTATTTTTATCACGGACAGCCAGTGGGGAGTGCGAAAGCAACATTGACAGAAGAAGCGTTTTCCGCATTGACAGGATCTGATAAAAAAATAAAGATCGAGTCGGTAAAACAGGAAAAGAAGGCTGAAAAATCAGAGCAAACAGAGCAGAAAAAGCTGTCAAAACTGACAGTTGTGCTTGCACTGGCAGTAATTTTGCCATTAGGATATATTATTCTGGTCGTTATTTTGTATAAACTAAATATGAGGTGGAGAAACCGGAAAAAGTAGATCGATACGGATGGGACGCATAAACACGCCCATCCGTATTTTTAATGATGATGTTTCAGGCAGTAAAGATCGTGGAACAGATATCCGGCAAAAATCAGAATCGCTGCAAAAAACAAAAAGCAGCAGGTGAGAATCAGTTCCGGAAGTGAGCGCTTCCACAGGGAAAGAGGCAGCCTGTATCCAAGAAAGGAAATATGAAACATTGCGACCAGTGTCAGAAGCAGCACTCCGAATTTTTCAAAAAAGATCCGTGCTTTGATCTTATAATAATCCTGTCGCCTGAGCGGAAGTGTCAGATATCTGGTAACACGGGATGAAATCACTCCGTTTTCTGCGATGAGAAAAAGCTCATAACAGAGATAGCAGCAGAGTCCGAAAATACCGAAAATAAACCAGACAGGGAGAAAGGTGGCAGGATCCGGGATCAATCCTTTTGAAAGAGCATGATAGGCGTTCTGCATCTCAAACTGGGAGGTCGGAAGATAAAGGAAAAACAAGGTTCCTGTTAACAGCCAGTATCCTCCAAAATGAAAGGTTTGCTTCTCTATGTGGTAAACATTGTGGTTCATATAAGTCACCTCCTAAGAATTACGGGACAGCAGGTCTCGTATATGTGTATGAGAGCGTTTTAATTTGTCGGCAAGAAAGGCATCCATTTGTTCCGGACAGTGGAACGTAATAATTCCATTATCGGCAAACAGCAGGTAATCGGCAAGTTTTTTCAATGTTTCTGTAATGTGGGAGGAAATAAAAATTCCTACATCTTCATTTAAAATATCCTGCATAATCGATAGAAAGTTTTTGCGAAAGACAGGATCAAAGCCTTCCAACGGTTCATCCAAGATCAGAAAACGTGGATGATGTGCCAGTGCAAAACAGGTCTGCATTTTCATGTATTCGCCTTTGGAGAGCTGCCAGAGCTGTTTGGAGGGAGAAAAATTCATCCGGTCCATCAGCGTATAATAGCGTTCCATGGACCAGTTGGAAAAATAAGGGCCCAGAAGCTCTCCGTTTTCCAGAGCGGATTTTTCCATAAAATAAGTGAGTTCCTCTGATACATAACCAATTTGATCTTTGTAGCTGTCAGGCTCTTTTTTTAAAGAAATTCCATCCAGCGTCACATCACCGGTGCAGGCCGGATCAATCCCGGCAAGGCAGCGTAAAAGAGTTGATTTTCCGGAGCCGTTTTTCCCGGCAAGTACTGTCAGATATCCGCTTTCCAGTTGAAAAGAAGTCGGATATAACTGAAAGTGACTGTAAGATTTTGCGAGTTCATTACAAATTAGTTCAGACATATCCTAATCCCTGCCTTTCCATAAAAGTTGTATCAAGTCCTGTACCTCATCTAAAGAAAGAGACAGTTTTTTTGCATCTTCGATACAGGAAGAGAGCGCATGTTCCAGTTGAACAAGCTGTTCTTCCTGCAGAGTACGAAAATCTACCTGCTTTACAAAAAATCCTTTTCCCGGATGAGAGTAGATGAGGTTTTCGGATTCCAGTTCTTCGTAAGCGCGCTTTGTGGTGATCACGCTGATTTCCAGATCTTTTGCCAGACTTCGGATGGAAGGAAGCATATCACCTGGAGAAAGCTCCCCGTTTAACATGGATTCCTTAAATGCCTGTACAAGCTGTTCGTAAATCGGCAGTGAGGAATCCGGTTTTAAAAGAATGTTCAATGTGTACCAGGCCTCCTTTCTGTCAAGTCCTGCAGTTCGAAGCAAGTTTCATAAGAAAGGATGCTGTTTAGAAAACTGTGAATGCAGTAAGCGGTTACAAGTATATTTATGCTCATGATCAGAAACCAGAGAATATTTTTGGGGGAAGCATATTTAAAAAGTGCAAATTCGGCCACAAGCAGCAGGATCCAGATAAAATTCAGAAAGTCAAAATTGAGAATCCTATTGAAAATTTTCTGCTGATGCCCCTCTTCGGTTAACTGAATTGGAGAAGGCATGGCATGATTTAAGCAAGCTGCGATGATCAGGAGGAGAAGGAGCAGCAAGTAGGTTATTGTTTCACGAGGTGTGACAGTTATTATCCAATAATGGAAACCTCCGCCCAGAATTTGAAACAATGAGAATATCAGCAGACAGATCAAAATTTTAACCAACAGGTACATCAAAAGCAACCGACGCTTTATCTTTGTGTCAGCAGGACAAAAAGAGAGTGCTTTCAAAGAGCGTATCGGCAATTTTACTGAAAGAAGAAGTACAAAAGCAAGTCCTAAGCCTATGGAGGCAGAAGGAGTAGAAAATCCAAATGTGAAATAGCAAATGGTCCACAATGCAAATAAAATGGAGAAGTTCAGCCAGTGTTTTTTAAAATCAGACCACAGACTTTGTAAGATCAGCGTCAACATACAGTTACCTCCTGTTTTGGGAAATATAAGTTTTCATAAGAAATCATATTGTTTAAAAAAGTACGGATGCAGTAAACTGCTGCAAAAACATTTCCGATCATAGCAATAATCCAAAGTGCAATGATCCAGCTATTCCATGAGGTCTGCAGATAGCTCTGGCAAAATAAAGCAACATATTCCAAAGCAAGCAGACAGAACCAGTAGACATTGACGATGCTCATTCCTTTTCCTTCCAGTGCTTCATCAAGCTTACGATTTGGAATCCGGTTGCCGGGATCTGCTTTCATGGAAAAATCAATCAGGATAAAGCAGGACAAAAAAAGTAGCAATGTAAGCTCGGGAGTCTGGAAAAATATCAGCAGATTTCCGGTAAAGCTCAGACAGAGTAATACAAATAAAATCAGACAAAAAGAAACCTTGCTCCAAAAATAAGAGCGCAAAGATTTTCTTTTTAATCTCATATCTGCCGGACAAAAATAGATTGGTTTCAACAGCCGGACGGGAAATTTTCTGGAAATCAGGATGACAGACAACAAAATGCCGGCAGTGCCAATAAAGTATAAAAGTGTATAGGTCTCCGATCCGTTCAGTATCATTTTCCTCAGTTCAGCCTCTGAAAGCAAGTAAGCTTCTGAATCCACCATGAAAAACCAGAATCCAAAGGTAAACACAAAAATGGTAGCAATATAACACAATACCAATGTCACAAGAATCCCGAGCCAGTGTTTTTTAAAATCAGACCACAGGTGTTGGATAATCAATTTTGTCATTGGATTACACCTCCTTTGTGAAAACAGTACATCAGATCTTCCAGAGAAGGCCTGGTGACGGTCAGAGCGCCAAGATGGAGTGATTCTGCTTTGGCAGAGTCGATCAGTGTGGAATTCCGATATTCACCGAAATTTTGACAAACGACCATTTGAGAATCTAACTGCTCCAGTTGTTCTTTTGTACCATGTAAAAGGAGATAGCGATCTGCAAGTTCTTCCCGCGTTAAATCCAGTATCAGACGTCCGTAATCCATCAGAAGAATGTAATCTCCGATCTGATCCAGATCTTCGGTGATATGGGTGGAAAAAAGAATGCTTCTCGTGCCGTCCTCCACGATTTCCTGCATATATCCCATCAGTTCTTTGCGAAACAGAGGATCCAGTCCGGCCGCAGGTTCATCCATAAGAAACACTTTTGCGTCATGGGAAAATGCAAAGGCAAGCTGAAAACGTGCTTTTTGTCCTTTGGAGAGTTTGCCGATTTTTTTCTTTGGGTCCACATCAAAACGTCTGCAGAATTCCAGAAATAAGCGGTGATCATATCGACTATAGAGAGCACCGAAGCAGCGGGCGTTCGTCTCAACCCGGGTGTCTGCATCAAAGAGACATTCATCCAGAACAACGCCAAGCTGATCTTTTGCAGCAATTTCTTCGTTTTCCATGGAATGACCAGTTACAAAGACTGCTCCGGAATCTTTTTCATACAAATTCAGAATAGTTTTGATCAGAGAGGTCTTTCCGCAGCCATTTTGTCCGATCAGACCTGTGATAAATCCAGGTTTTAGTGTAAAGCTGATATCATGCAGAGCAAAGGTGTTAAGATTTTTGTTGAGATGTTGTACTTCCAACAGGTATTCCATAGTATCCCTCCTTGTATCAGTTGACTGTTTATCAACTGTATATGTTTGTATAAACAGTATATGAACAGTTGGAAGAAAAGTCAATAGTATGTAGAAAAAAGTATTAAAAATCTTGATGTAAACTCCGAATTTTTGTTGGAAATTTTCTTGACAAATCTTGGCTTTATCACGTATGCTTTTGTAAAAGCCCTTTCATGAAGGTATGGAATGTTGGAAAGAGGGAAGTTATGAATATATATGATATTGCAAAAGAAGCAGGGGTTTCGATTTCAACCGTTTCGCGGGTTATGAATCATAAGGGAAATGTAAATCCGGAAACCCGAAAAAAAGTAGAAGAAATTCTGGAAAAAAATAATTATACGCCAAGTGCGATCGCACGCGGAATGGTGAGCAAATCGATGAAGACCGTCTCTGTTTTAACAGTGGATATCCGTGTTCCGCATTATGCCAGAACGGCCTATACCATAGAGAGAGAGTTCAGCCGTCGTGGATACGAGGTTTCTCTGTGCAACACGGGCGGGGAGCTGGAAGAGACGATCAAGTATCTGCGGACAGCACGGGAGAAAAAGACGGATGGAATCGTACTGGTAGGTTCTGTGTTTAATACGCTTTGTAAAAATGCGGAAATCAGCGGGTTGCTGCAGAATATACCGGTTGTGCTTGCCAATGGAAAGCTGGAACTGCCAAATTCATATTCGGTTCTGGTCGATGACAGGTATGGAGTATCGCTTGCTGTGGAACATCTGATTCAAAAGGGACACCGCGAGATTTATTATCTGAGAGATATGGATACAGTCAGTGCACAGCTTAAATGTGAGGGATTTATTGCGGAGATGGAGAAATGTGGTCTCAAAAATGCAAGACAGCAGGTGCTGGAGACCGCATCAAGTATTGAAGGTGGTATAAAAGCGGTCGAACAGCTGATCCAGAGAAAGCAAAAATTTACGGGAATTGTTTGCGGAGAGGATATTACGGCAGTAGGAGTTGTGAAAGCGCTTTTACATTATGGAATCAAGGTGCCGGAGGAAGTAGCAGTAACCGGTTATAATAATTCGGAATATGCAAAAATTTGTGAACCGCAATTGACAACAATTGATAATAAGCCGGAATTAGTGGCAATGATGAGTGTTCAGCTGTTGACTAGTCTGATTGAAAAGACAGAGGTATATTCATCCTGCACAATTCAGCCGGAGTTAGTGGAAGGACAGACAACTTAGGCTGGCGGAAGCATAAGAGAAAGATTTTTGGAAAAATATCTGAAAGTCTTTCTCTTATTTTTTTTGAAATATAAGAAAACGCTTGCATAATATTAAAAAAATATCAGCGATTTGCACGAAAATCAGATTAAAAAATTATACTATATGCTGAAAGTAGTGTGTAGTTGATATCTTATATTGACAAAAACAGACAGATAACTATAATGAAAGCTAGAGAAAGCGCTTTTATGAGTTTTCAAAATATTTTCACAAACTGAAAGGAGATTATCATGAGAGTTCAATATGATGTTATGGTACAGGAGTTTACAAGAGTTTTGGAGAAAAGGGGATTCAATCATGAGGATGCAGAAAATGCAGCAGTTATTTTTGCACAGAATAGCCTTGCAGGTGTGTTCTCACATGGCTTGAACCGTTTTCCGCGTGTTGTCAGCTATCTGGAAAAAGGGGAGATCGATCCGAATGCGAAAGCAACCTGTGAAATGCAGATGGGAGCCATCGAGAGATGGGACGGGCATCGTGGATTCGGGCCTTTGAATGCAAAGAAAGCAATGGATCGTGCCTGTGAACTGGCAAAAGAGTACGGAGTCGGATGCGTTGCATTAGGAAACAATAACCACTGGATGAGAGGCGGTACATATGGATGGCTCGCAGCAGATCATGGATGTATCGGTATCTGCTGGTCCAACACAATGCCGAACATGCCGGCATGGGGCGGCTTGAACCGTAAAATAGGAAACAACCCGCTGATCATGGCAGTGCCTCGTTCCAATGGTGAACATGCGATGATTGACTGTGCAGTTTCTCAGTTTTCTTATGGAAAGATTGAAGATTGCCGTCTCAGAGGTGTACAGCTTCCGGTGCCGGGTGGATATGATACAAAAGGAGAGCTGACAACAGATCCTGCGGAAATCGAAAAAACATGGAGAGTCCTTCCAATGGGATACTGGAAAGGAAGCGGACTGTCTATCGTGCTTGATCTGATCGCAACCGTTCTGACAAATGGAAATTCTGTACAGAAGATCGGAACATTTGGAGATGAGATCGGACTGACTCAGATCATGATCGCTGTTGATCCGACAAAATTCAATACAGTAGAAGAGACAGATGCGATAGTAGAAGAGATTCTTGCAGATGTCAAATCTTCGGAACCGATCAAAGAAGGCGGAGAGGTTTATTATCCGGGAGAACTGGAGCTGAAAAATATCAAAGAGAACAAAGAACAGGGAATCCCGGTAATTGAAGAAGTTTGGGAATCCATCCTGAAAATGTAAGAAAAGAGAGAGAACTAGGGAGGAAATATCATGGAATATGTAATAGGAATCCTGCTGCTCGTCTCATTTGTAGGTCTTGCCGTTTACGCAGTTCGCGGCGGCAACCTGATGATGGGTATGCTGATCATGGGTATTATCTGGACAGTGCTTCCACTGATTGGAAATACTTTTGCAACAAATCCGGAATTTATCGCTGCATATCCGGGAATTACGGACATTAGTTTTGTAGATGCGATCACGAAAGTGTTCCAGTCCGGTCCGGAAGGATGGGGAAGTGTTCTTGTCAATGTTGTGTTTGGTGCATGGTTTGGTCGTGTACTGCTTCAGACAGGAATTGCAGATGCATTGATTCGAAAGGCTGTTGAGCTTGGAGGAGATAAACCAGTCATTATCTGCGTCCTGCTTTCTACAGTAACAACGGCAATTTTCTCTACATTATTTGGTGCAGGGGCAGTTGTTGCGATTGGAGTGATCATTCTTCCGATCTTGATGAGTCTTGGTATTCCGAAGACACTTTCTATCGGTTCTTTTATGTTAAGTGTAGGAGCCGGAATGTACTTGAACCCGGTACTTACCGGACAGTTTCTGGCATTCTTCCTGGGAGAAGACGGAAAACAGCTGATCACCTATGATGATCCGGCACGTCTTCGCTGGGCAGGGATCGGACTTGCTGTACAGCTGATCATGGTGATCGTGATGTGCATGTTTTCTCTGAGAAAGAAGAAAACTGTTCATGCATGGAGTGCATCCGCCGCAAGAAAAGCACGTCCGGGATATGTTCCGACAGTTGCGCTGATCGCACCGATCCTTCCGGTTTTACTGCTGGTTGTATTGAATGTTCCGATCATTCTCGGATTTATCATTGGAAGTTTTTATGCACTGGCAGTTTGTGGAAAACTGAAATCTTTCCGGGGTGCCTGCCGTGTGCTGAATAAAGATTTTTATGATGGTGTAGTTGATACAGCACCGTTGGTTGGATTTCTGCTTATGATTCCGATGTTCAATAAAGCAGCAGAACTTTGTGTTCCTTATTTTAATGCGTTGCTTGGAAATGTAATTCCGCACAATACACTGGTGATCAGTATTGCGTTTGCACTTTTAGCACCACTTGGATTGTTCCGTGGACCGCTGACACTTTTCGGTTGTGGAGCAGCAACACTGGGAATCCTGAAAGGAATCGGATTCTCAACTCCATATCTGTTTGCGCTGATGGTCATTCCTTCTATTACAATGAATGTTTCCATCTGTATGACACAGAGCTGGATCGCATGGGGAGTCAGCTACGCAAAAGTATCAACAAGAGAACATCTGAAAAAGACATTGCCGGTTGCATGGATTGTTTGTATCATCATGCAGGCCATCACTTACATTATGTTTGGTTAAGGAGGAGTTTCAAATGAGTGATAGAAAAGTACGTATGGGTATCGATGTCGGCGGAACACATACAAAAGCCGTTGCCATCGACAATGCGACCCATGAAATTATCGGAAAGTCTTCTGTGAAAACAACACATGATGACAAGGCAGGGGTTGCGACCGGAGTTGTACAGGCATTTCAGAATTGCCTGAGAGAAAATGGAATCGATCCGAAAGATGTGATCTTTGTTGCACATTCTACGACACAGGCGACCAACGCTCTGATCGAAGGAGATGTGGCAAATGTAGGAGTGATCGGTGTCGGTCCGAAAGGTGTGGGCGGCTGGATCGCAAAAGCGCAGACGAATATGAAGGATATCAACCTTGGATCCGGGCGTTTTATCCGGCTTAAGAACCGCTTCATCTGTGATGAAAATCTGTCTGACCAGCTTGTGACAGATACGATTAAATCTCTGGTGGGTGATGGTGCACAGGTTATCGTGGCCAGTGAATCTTACGGTGTGGATGACATGGAAAATGAGACCGGCATCTGCAAGATTGCAAAAGATATGGGTCTGGAAGCGACAGCAGCCAGTGAGATCACCAAGCTTTATGGACTGACCAGACGTACACGTACAGCTGCAATCAATGCGTCCATTTTGCCGAAAATGCTCAATACAGCAAATTCTACAGAACAGAGTGTAAAAAGCGCCGGGGTAGAAGTTCCTCTGATGATCATGAGAGGTGACGGCGGTGTTATGGAGATCAGTGAAATGAAAAAACGTCCGGTCCTTACGATGTTGTCCGGTCCTGCAGCTTCTGTGATGGGAAGTCTGATGTATCTGCGTGCCTCAAATGGTGTATATTTTGAAGTTGGAGGAACAACGACGAATATCGGTGTAATCAAAGACGGACGTCCTGCCATTGATTATTCGAATGTAGGCGGACATCGTACATATATCAGCAGTCTGGATGTGCGTGTCCTCGGTGTTGCCGGAGGAAGTATGGTGCGGGCAGATAAGAGCGGTGTCAAAGATGTGGGACCACGTTCCGCACATATTGCAGGTATGGACTATGCGGTATTTACTCCGGAAGAAGAAATTGTGGATCCGAAAGTCGTATTCTTCAGCCCGAAAGAGGGAGATCCTGCGGACTATGTAGCGATCGAACTGAAAAGCGGAAAGCGGATCACGATCACAAATACCTGTGCAGCGAATGTGCTGGGACTGATTAAACCAGAATATTTTGCCTATGGAAATGCCAATGCGGCGCGCAAGGCAATGCAGCCTCTGGCAGATTACATGGGAAAAACAGTGGAAGAGGTTGCAGAACAGATTCTGACAAGAGCCTATGAGAAAATTGAACCGATCATCATGGAACTGGCAGAAAAATATCGCCTGGAGAAAGATCAGATCAGTCTGGTAGGAGTCGGCGGAGGAGCCGCTTCCCTGATTGGATTCTGTTCGGATAAAATGGGACTTCGCTATTCCATTCCGGATAATGCAGAGGTCATTTCTTCCATCGGTGTTGCACTTGCAATGGTACGTGATGTAGTGGAACGAGTGGTTCCAAACCCGACACCGGAAGATATCCGCTCGATCAAAGCAGAAGCAATTGACAAAGCAGTGGAAAGTGGTGCCGCAGCGGACAGTGTGGATGTTCATATCGAGATCGATCCTCAGACTTCAAAGCTGACAGCGATCGCGCTGGGCTCCACAGAAGTAAAGACAACCGATCTTTTGAAGGAATGTACAGCAGAAGAAGCACGTCAGCTGGCAGCAGAGGATTTAAAAGAAGAACCTTCTGCAATCAAGGAAGAATGTGCAACAAAGAATTTCTATGTATTTGGTACAGACAGAAAAGGAAAACATCCGGTTCGTATTCTGGATAAAAAAGGATTTATCAAAGTGCAGAGAAATGATGGAAAAGCTCTTCTTTGTAAAGCGGGAAGCTACCGGAATGTGGTCTCTCAGATGTGGGAAGAACTGGCGATTTATCAGCAGGATGCCATCCTGCGCCCGGATTACTATATTTGCGCCGGAGCCCGGGTGATGGATTTTTCAGGATCTGTTGATCTGGATAAGATTATGATGCTGATGGAAGTTGAGATGCAGATGATCAATCCATCTGATGATGTGATCATTGTGGGAGCGAAAAACAGTCTGTAATAATAGAAGGGAATATGCAGCAATATGGACAAGAGTGGTAAAAGAAACCGGTTTTTGGATGCGCTGGCAGGCAGAAATGTACAGGAAGAACCAGAAAAGTTTCCGGAAATTCCATTGAAAGATATGGTGCAGACACTGGAGGGTGTGACAGAAGAAGCGTGGGGACGCTATGCATTTGCAAGAGAACCCCTGGAGCGAAAGTTTACGTCACAGGAAAAAGATGCGTACACTGTGAAAGCAAATGCCTGCGGACGGGAATGGGCGAAGCGCATCAGTGAAAAATATGGGACTGAAGATCCGAAGATTCTGGCCGGGAAAATGGGCATGAAAGTAAAGATGCCGAAAGTTCCGACCGGAGGAGGGGTGGTTTTGTTTGCACAGTATGTACAGCCAGATGAGATCACAATCTTTACAGACTGCGTAGATAAGGCGGCTGCGCTTGAAAAACAGTGCGGCTGCCCGCTTCTTAAAAAGGAGCGCCTGTTGGAAATTTTGCTGGCACACGAATTGTTTCATGCAGTGGAGGAACAATATGCAGGAGAAATTTTTACCAGAACAGAGAAAATTGAGCTGTGGAGAAAACCATTCTCCAACCGTTCTGTGATCTCATGCCTGTCAGAAATTGCGGCAATGGCATTTGCCAGACAACTTTCAGGGCTGAGTGTTTCTCCGTATATGCTGGACGTACTGCTTGTATATTCCTATGATAAAAATACTTCTTATGGTCTGTATGATGAAATCTGGAAATGGAACAGGGAAGTATTGTCCGATAAAAATCAGGAGGAAAAAAGATGCTGACGACAAATATTTTACTGGCTGAGAAATACGATTATCTCAGTGAGAAATTTAAAAAAGCGTTTACGTTTTTAAGAGATACCGATCTTGCCGCTCTGCCGGTTGGAAATGTACCGATTGACGGGAACGAAGTGTATGCGAATGTGCAGAGTTATTCTACAATGGATGCTGCAGATTGTCCGTTTGAAAGTCATAAAGAATACTTCGATGTACAATATGTAGTGGAAGGAGAAGAATGTTTCGGTTACGAGCCGGTAGAAAATCTGATTCCGTCCGTGGAGTATGATGCAGAGAAGGATCTGATTTTTTATCAGGAACCTGCGGATTTTGGAAGTGTCATTTTAAAAGCCGGGGATTTTGCAATCGTGCCGCCGGAAGACGGACATGCTCCGAGACGAATGACAGCAAATGGTTCCTGTCACGTAAAGAAAATTGTGGTGAAAGTAAGAGTATAGGAGGTAGTTCAAGTGAAGAGTTCATTTCGTTGGTATGGAGACAGTGATCCGGTCACACTCGATAAAATCCGTCAGATTCCGGGAATGCGTTCGATTGTTTCTGCTGTGTATGATGTGAAGCCGGGAGAAGTATGGCCGGAAGAGAGCATCAAACATCTGGTTGATGAATGTGCGGCAAATGGTCTGGTATTTGATGTGGTAGAGTCTATTCCTGTCACAGAAGAGATTAAACTTGGAAGACCGGAACGCGACCGTCATATTGAAAATTACTGTGAGTCGATCCAGCGCTGTGCGAAGTACGGAATCAAATGTATTACTTATAATTTTATGCCGGTTTTTGACTGGACGCGAACCCAGTTGGATAAAGAAGCTGAGGATGGATCTACCAGTCTTGTGATGTACTGGGATCAGCTGAAAGGGCTGGATCCACTGAAAGATGATATCCATCTGCCTGGCTGGGATGCCAGCTACACACAGGATGAGGTGCGTGAATTGATCCGGGCATATGGAGAGCTTGGAGAAGAAGGGCTGTGGGCGAATATTGAATATTTTCTGAAACGGGTGATCCCTGTGGCAGAAGAATGCGATGTCGTGATGGCATTACATCCGGATGATCCTCCGTATCCGATTTTTGAATTGCCGAGGGTGATTACATGTGAGAAAAATATTGATCGTTATCTGTCGATCGTGGACAGCCCGGCAAACAGTCTGTGTCTTTGCACAGGTTCGCTTGGAAGCTCCCCTGACAATGATATCCCTGCAATGGTGCGTAAATATTCCGCAATGGGGCGTATCGGCTTTATGCATATCAGGAATGTGAAGATTCTTCCGGACACATCGTTTGAAGAGTCAGGTCACTTGACGCAAAAAGGTTCTCTGGATATGAATGCGATCGTGAAGGCGCTAGTTGAAACGGGATTTGAAGGATATTTCCGTCCGGATCATGGACGCATGATCTGGGGAGAGAGCGGAAAGCCGGGATATGGTCTTTTTGACCGGGCGCTGGGAAGTGCGTATATCAATGGTCTGATCGAAGCAAATGGCGGAGTTATCGAAGAATAGGAAAAGGGACAGCACAATATTTTTTTCTGTCATAATATAGTATACAGCGGTCATGTTATATTCGGCATGACCGTTTTTTTATTTTTATCTGTCATAATGTGTTGATATTGTCTTCATATTTAAATATACTAGTGTAGCAGAGAAAGAATCTTTATAAGATTTTAATGGAACCAAAAAAGTTTTCATGCAGTTTTTAGATATGAAGTGTTAAATTTGACAGGAAGTGAAAAATATGGGAGCGAAAATATGAAACAGGAACAGATGAAAATCTGGGAAAGATTTTTAAAAGGGCTGCTGGTAATGACAGGGATCCTTTTTATAGCAACTGGAATTGGATATTTATTCCGGTATCTTGGATTTTCAGAAGAAAATATCATTATTGTATACATTTTAGGGGTTCTGATCATTGCAATCATTACGGTCAACAGAGGATGGAGCGTATGCTATTCGCTGCTCAGTGTGTTGTTGTTTAATTTTTTGTTTACAGATCCAAGATTTACGTTTTTTTCGTATGATTACGGGTATCCAGTGACATTTGTGACTGTGTTTATTGCAGCCGTGATCGTCAGTAATTTGACCATACAAATCCGTAAGCAGGGGTATCGGGCTGAGCAGATGGCTTTACGTACCCGCATCCTGTTGGAGACGAATCAGATGCTCCAGAAGGCGAAGAATGCGGATGAGATGATTGAAGAGACTGCAAGGCATCTGATGCGCATGATGGGAAAAAATGTGATATATTATCGGGCAGAGGATGGAATACTTTCTGAGCCCAGGTTTTGTATGGCAGAACCTGGTGCAGCCAAGATGTTATACTTGCAGCAGCGGGAACGGCAGGCTGCGCAGTGGGCGTTCGAGAATCGAAAACGCGCAGGAACAGGAATGGATCAGTATCCGGATGCACATTGCCTGTATCTGGCAATCCGAAACGAAGACATGGTCTATGGCGTGATCGGAATTGCTCTGGAAGGGATGATGATGGATGTCTATGAACAGAACCTGATTTTATCCATTTTAGGGGAATGTGCACTGGCATTGGAAAAAGAGGGCTATAACAGAAAACGGGAAGAAGCGCTTGCACAGGCAAAGAATGAGCAGTTAAGAGCAAATCTCCTGCGTTCGATTTCTCATGATCTTCGGACGCCTCTGACGAGTATTTCGGGAAATGCAGGGATTCTTCTGAACAGTGCGTCAGCGCTTGGTGAAGAGAAGCAAAAACAGCTTTATAAAGGAATTTATGATGATTCCATGTGGCTGATCAATCTGGTGGAAAATCTTCTGTCTGTGACGCGGCTGGAAGACGGGACTATGAATCTGAATCTGCAGATCGAATTGGTGGATGAGGTGATTGAGGGGGCGCTGAAACACATCAGCCGGGATCATTCGGACTATGAATTGAAATTTATTCATTCGGAAGAGCTGCTTCTGGCAAAAATGGATTCCCGTCTCATCATCCAGGTTATTATTAATATTGTGGACAATGCATTGAAATATACGCCGAAAGGCTCTAAAATAGAGATCTATGCAAGAAAAGAAAATCAGATGATCGCGATTTCCATTGCAGATAATGGAAAAGGAATTGCGGATTGTGCAAAAGAAAAGATTTTTGATATGTTTTATACTGCAGACAGTAAAGTTGCAGACAGCAGAAGAGGTCTTGGACTGGGGCTGTTCCTCTGTAAGTCGATCATACAGGCGCATGGGGGAACGATTCAGGTAGCAGATAATGTTCCACATGGTACGATTTTTACATTTACACTGCAGGCAGAGGAGGTTACTTTGAATGAATAAACCATTGATTTTAGCGGTAGAAGATGATACAGCAGTAAGAAACTTGATTACAACTACATTAGAGACACAGGATTACCGTTTCCATACGGCGGCCAACGGTGCTCAGGCAATTTTGGAAGCAGCGTCTCAGAAACCGGATATCATGCTTCTGGATCTGGGGCTTCCGGACATGGATGGAGTGGAAGTGATCAAAAAAATCCGTTCCTGGTCAAATCTGCCGATTATAGTGATCAGTGCGCGGAGTGAAGACAGGGATAAGATTGAGGCGTTGGATGCAGGTGCGGATGACTATCTGACCAAGCCGTTTTCTGTAGAGGAGCTTCTGGCAAGACTGCGTGTGATCCTGCGAAGACTTCAGTATATGGAATCCAGCTCATCTCAGGAAGAAAAAGAATTTGTCAATGGAGACCTGCGGATTGATTATGTGTCCGGCTGTGTGTATTTAAAGGGGCAGGAACTGCATATGACATCCACGGAATATAAACTTCTGATTTTGCTTTCAAAAAATGTTGGAAAGGTATTGACTCATACATATATTACGAAAGAAATCTGGAGAAGTGCCTGGGACAATGATGTAGCTTCTTTGCGGGTGTTTATGGCAACGCTCAGAAAGAAGATTGAAGAAAATCCATCTCAGCCGAAATATATTCAGACACATGTGGGGATTGGATATCGTATGTTGCGGGTGGCGCAGTGACAAAGTGAGTTTTTACGGGGCTGTGATGGCAGCCCCGCTTTGTTTTCATCTCTATGAAACATAGAAACGAGTATTACTCTCTAAATTCTAATATTTGCTTTTCTATGGTTCCATTTTTGTATTGAATCTTGAATGCATTTGCATTCGGATTACTTCTTATAAAATATGGTTTATCATTGTTGACTACAAATGCAGTATCATTTTCCATAGCCAAACCTGCTAAATTTTTTGCTCTTAACATTTTATCAAAAGAATCCCTTCCTTCTTCATTGTAGTGTGGACAATAGGCCATATGAAAAAGATTAAACATTCCATTCGCCCAACAATAATTCCAGTCATTTCCTTCTTGAAATGATCCGCTATCACTATACCCGCAATTAAACCAGCAAATTGCACCTGCACTGATGCCCGTTAATACAGCGAAATCTTTTTCATAGATTTCCAGCAACTTTTCATCTAATTTGTATTGCTTCCAGATCTGCATCATAAAAATTGTATCCCCTCCACCGACATAGATAATATCAGCCCAGGATAAAAGTGCATCGATGTCTTTTTGATCCCCGCTAACTAAACAAAGACTTTTTACTTCACAATTAAGTTGGTTATATTCTTTGGTGATTGCATCAATATATCCCTCTGCATCGTGACTGGCAGTGCCTATAAACAGAACGTTTGGAGTGGTTTTATTAGATAGTGTAATTGCATGTACATTCAGTTTTCTGGTAGATAATAAATCACCACCTGCAATTGCTACAACTCTTCCCATACAGCCATTCCTTTCTTTTATTGTTTTCCCAAATTCTTTGGTTGAATTGTATCATTTCCCCAATGTTTTCGCAATAAAAAAGCAAAGAAGATGGTATTTTGACAAACTGGGATGAAAGCCTTAGAATGAATTTTGAAGCAAGAGGATGAAGAACTATTGAGATTTACGCATGAAAAAAGAGAATCATGTAATTGCTGGAAAATTGAAAGAAGCCTTTGCAGAATGGATTGATAATGGACATAATAACTTTGACGATGAAAATACGATTATTTTGTGTATAGAATTAACAGATGGACGATTGTTTTCACATGGTACGATGTATGAGTTTTAGCCCACATATAAGTATGGAATGACGAAGAGGAGTAAGAAACGATGAATATTGAAAAAGTGTACCAGATGGAATTTGGAAAAATTTATCCATTGCTGGTAAACAAAGCGACAAAAAAGGGAAGACGTCAGGATGAGGTCAATACAGTGATTACCTGGCTAACAGGATATAAAACGCAAGACATTGAAAGTGCAGTAGAGCAATCCATCAGCTATGGGGAGTTTTTCAGAAATGCTCCAAAACCAAATCCAGACAGAATGCTGATAAAAGGTACTGTCTGCGGAGTTCGTGTCGAAGAGATTCAAGAGCCTCTCATGCGCGAAATTCGTTATCTGGACAAATTAGTTGATGAACTGACGAAAGGAAAACCAATGCATGTGATCTTGCGTAATTCGGAGAAAAAAACTTATCAGTTTCAGGCTGTGATCGAGCCGGTTCCCGACAAGGGCGGAGCGTATGTGCGCTTTCCGTATGATATCAGAAAAGAATTTGGTAAAGGAAGAGTGAAAGCAGAGATTACGTTTGATGGGGAACCATACTGTGGAAGTATTGTAAATATGGGAGTTAAAAATCCAGACTGTAGCATTTGTTATATTATTGGAATCCGAAAAGAAATTAGAAACAAGATTGGAAAACAGCCTGGAGATCAGGTAACTGTAACAGTGAAAGAGGTATAGCGATCCGGACATTCCGCAACTCGTACTTTCAGAGGTGGACTTCATCTCATCTGATCAGGTATAGGTTTACAGAGGGGAAGTAGTCTGAGAGAACAGACTACTCCGGCAGCTGGTGAAGAACGAATTGATTCTTGCGGAATTCCAGAATTCCTTCGTCGCGCATTTTTCCAAGTTCTTTCGAGAGGGCACTGCGATCCAGGTTGAGATAATCTGCCAGTTCCTGTCGGTTAAAAGAAATTTGAAAGACCGTGCTTTCGGCTTTGGACGCCTGAGAGGACAGATAGATCAGCAGACGTCCCCGGATGGTCTTTGGGGTTGTGCAGAAAATCCGGTTGGACAGGATGAGATTTTTGTAAATGGAAATTCGAAGGAGATTCTGCATGATCTTGTCCGTCCAGAGAGTATCTTTATAGCGGGGCTGCATCAAAGTCTCCAGATTCAGGAAAAGAAGATCTGTATATTCAGCGGCTACTGCATTCACCATCAAAGGCTCCTGACAAAAAGCGTAGGTTTCTGCAAATACTTGTCCTGCCGAGATGTTGCTCAGCAGACTTTTATTTCCCCAGAGATCTACATTTTCGATATTAACACTTCCCGTCAGAACAATTCCGATTTCTCGGACGGATTCTCCCATTCGAAAAATAAGTTCATTTTTTTCAAAAGACTGCTGACGCATGCAACTGCAGTTTTGCATTTCGTTCCATTCATTTTCTGTAATTCCCTGAAACAGAGGGGTCTGAACTTTTTTCATAAAATCTTCCTTTCTGTGGTTATAACAACCGAAATATTGCCTTGATTGTACTATACTTGAACTACAAAAACAAGGGAGGAATCAAGATGATCAGAAGAATTATTCAGATAGATGAAGAAAAATGCAACGGATGCGGAGTCTGTGCAGCTGCATGTCATGAAGGTGCAATCGGGATGGTCGATGGAAAGGCAAAACTGTTAAGGGATGATTATTGTGACGGTCTGGGTGACTGTCTGCCGCAGTGTCCGACAGGAGCAATCCGTTTTGTGGAGCGGGAGGCTGCCCCATACGATGAGCAGGCAGTGCTGGAAAACCAGAGAAAAAAAGCAGAGCAGTCAACGACAGAATTTTCCGGCTGTCCGGGACAGCGAATGAGACAGCTTCATCCAGAAAGCGGTCATAATACCGAGCAAAAGTGTGCCGCACAGTCGTCACAGCTGGCACAGTGGCCATGCCAGATCAAACTGGTTCCGGTACATGCACCGTATTTTAATGGGGCGAAACTGTTGATTGCTGCAGATTGTACAGCTTATGCATACGCAAATGTACATCAGGAGTTTATGCGTGGAAAAGTAACACTTATTGGATGTCCTAAGCTGGATGAAGGAGATTACAGTGAGAAGCTGACACAGATCATTGCGGAAAATGAGATTCAGAGTGTAACAATTCTTCGTATGGAAGTGCCATGCTGCGGAGGCCTGGAAATGGCGGCAAAGAAAGCACTGCAAAACAGCGGAAAATTTATTCCATGGCAGGTCGTGACAGTTTCGATTGGCGGAAAGATTTTAGATTAGGATTTTATAGAATGAAAAATATCAGTAAATCAGAAGTGGTTGTGTTCGGAAAATGTAATACTTAAGGTTTCAAAGTGGGGGTATCATGTATTGTGATACGCCCCTCTTTCTCAATTATTTTCCTGATTCAGAGTCCATCCATAATCATTGTGGTATATCATCTGCTTCGTCATGCCGCCGTCAATACATATATTTTCCCCAGTGATAAAACCTGCTTTATCGGAACAAAGGTATAGTACCATATTGGCAATATCCAGGGAATTCCCAACGCGGCCGGCAGGGTGTTGAATCACATCTGCACCGTCATATTTTGTGTAAGCGGTATCGATCCAACCGGGAGATATTGAATTTACACGAACTTTCCCGGCAAGACTGACAGCAAGGGAGTGCGTAAGAGCTGCTATACCGCCTTTAGCAGCAGTGTAGCTTTCAGTCTGTGGCTGACTCATACGGTCCCGGGAGGAAGAGATATTTACAATTGCCGCATCAGGAGCAAAGTACGGAAGAAAAAGCTTTGTAAGATAGAATGGCGCTGTTATGCCTACTTTTAAAGCGTAGTTAAATTCTTCATAGGAACATTCCTTGATCCCTTTCATTAGCGGCAGTGCGTTATTGATCAGATAGTCTACCTTGCCATAGTCAGCAATTACTGTTTCCACAAAGCGGTGCAGAACTTCTTTTTCAGCCAAATCGCCGACAAAGTAATCATTTGGCTGTTTGTCGATAATACAGACAAAAGCGTTGTTCTTTTTAAATTCTTCGGCAATACATTTTCCAATACCTTGTGCGCCGCCTGTGATGACAACTACTTTGTTGTGAAACATTGTGCAAAACTCCTTTTTGTTTTTAGCATACTATAGAATGTTATAAAAAGCCACTGAGTTTCTTAAGATTTCGGGGGAATCTGCAAATGTAACAAGGTATACTTTTGGGACGAAGAGGTCAATGCCAGAATATTAACCGCGATAAAAAATGCAGGAAGCAATTCGACGGTTCTTCCAGAAGGCGGAACGTCCGTATCTACTGAGTTCAAAACTTATTTATAATTGTTTATCAAAATATATTATTGCAGAAAGTTCAAGAAGATTACGGGCTCCAATGTAAAATAGACAAAAAATGGTTAGTCGTTGTATGGTGATTGTAGATTGGCTGTCTACGAAAATGGGCAAAATTAAAAGTACTATTATTAAAAGCCAAGTGGAGATACTGGCAATTCTGTATGATTTTAGTTGTATCATTTCCCACCGTTCATCCCCCATATAATTCATCTGTTTCTTAGCCTTAAAAATATATAGGCTGAGTGTTACACCTAATGAAACAATAAGAAAAAATAAAATTATAGTTTGTTCATTCATATTAGTTTTCCTTCCTATATTCAAAAATTTTGTCGATCGAAACCTCAAATACTTCTGCAATTTTAAATGCTAATTCAAGAGAAGGTGTTTCACAATCCCCCTTTTTTCACCCGAATCTTTATACCATCTTTATACGAATCCATTTCAGCTTAATACAGATTTTATTTGCAATGTCCTACAATAGGGAACAGCAAGGAGGAAAAAAATATGATGGATTTAATTGCACTAGGAATTTTAATTATTTGTTTTGGATGTGTAAAATTATTTGCGAATTTTTGTGAATCGCTGATCAATCCAAAAGAAAAATAGGAGGATATAAAGATGATCGTTCTTGGAATTTTAGTTTTATTACTTGCCGGATATCTTGTGTATGCGCTGATACATCCGGAGAAATTGTGAGAAAAGAGAAAGGACAGCAACAGGAGGAAGAGAGATGTTACAGATTATACTCACACTGGCAATTTTCTTGATACTGGTCATTCCGATGGGAAAATATATGTATCACATTGCCACAAAGCAAAAAACATTTGCGGATAAGATGTTCAATCCGATCGACAATTTTTTATATAAAATTTGCGGAATCAAACGAGAAGACATGGGCTGGAAAAAGTACGCGATGTCTTTAGTACTGGCAAATGCAGTAATGGTATTTATCGGTTATTTGATTTTACGATTACAGAATTTGCTGTTTTTAAATCCGAACGGAGCTGATGGAATGGAGGCAAGTCTTTCCTTCAATACGATCATCAGTTTTATGACAAATACAAACCTGCAGCATTATGCAGGAGAAAGCGGTCTTTCTTACGGAAGTCAGTTGTGTGTGATCATTTTTATGATGTTTACCTCAGCTGCCAGCGGTTATGCAGCATGTATGGCATTTTGCCGCGGAGTTTCCGGAAGAAAGATGGGAAACTTTTATGAAGATGTGATCCGCGTAACGACCAGAATCCTGATTCCGTTTTCGTTTGTAATCGGTCTTCTTCTGGTAAGTCAGGGAGTGCCGCAGACATTACAGGCAAATGAAACGATACAGACAATCGAAGGAAAGATGCAGGATCTGGCACTTGGACCGGTAGCCGCACTGGAAGCAATCAAGCATCTGGGAACAAACGGAGGTGGATTCTTCGGTGCAAACTCAGCGACACCGTTTGAGAACCCGACTGTTATTTCTAATATAATAGAAACGATTTCCATGATGATACTTCCGGGCTCTTGCGTTGTAGCATTTGGCCATATGATCCATGACAACAGAAAAGAAAATGTAGCGAGAAAAGCAGTTGCACCAAAACAGTTTGGTAAGCCAATGCTGATGGGAAGACAGGCAGCAGTGATTTTCGGAGCAATGTCCATCCTTTTTGTAGTAGGACTTGTAATCTGCTATTCTGCTGAGATGGCAGGAAATCCGGTGACTCATTCACTGGGACTTGCACAGGCAGGAAATATGGAAGGAAAAGAAACTCGCTTTGGAATCGCGCAGTCTGCAATATTTACAACGGTGACAACATCCTTTACAACAGGAACTGTTAACAACATGCATGATTCACTGACACCGCTTGGCGGTCTTGTTCCAATGCTCCACATGATGCTTAACTGTGTGTTCGGCGGAAAAGGTGTGGGTCTGATGAATATGGTTATGTATGTGATCCTGGCAGTTTTCATCTGTGGCCTGATGGTAGGACGTACACCGGAATATCTGAATAAAAAAATTGAAGGCAGAGAGATGAAGCTGGTGGCGCTTGTGATTTTGATTCATCCACTTTTAATTCTTGGATTTTCTGCATTGGGTGTGGCAACACAGGCAGGAACAAGCGGCATTACGAACCCGGGATATCACGGACTGAGTCAGGTTCTGTACGAGTTTGCCTCTTCTGCGGCGAACAATGGTTCCGGATTTGAGGGACTGGCCGACAACAGTGTATTCTGGAATATCACGACCGGGCTGGCAATGTTCTTTGGAAGATATTTTTCCATTGTAGCACAGCTTGCAATCGCAGGATCTCTGCTGGCGAAAAAGAAAGTGAACGAATCAATCGGTTCGCTAAAGACAGATAATGTAACTTTTATGATCATTCTTGTATTTATTGTATACATTTTTGCCGCTCTGACCTTTTTCCCGGCGCTGGCACTTGGACCGGTAGCTGAGCATCTGTCCTTATGGCAGTAGAAAATGAGCGGAAAGGAGAATCCAACATGGCTAAGAAAGATAAGACAAAATTTATTACAAAGGATATTTTAAGATCCTCCATTCTGGGCGCATTTCAGAAACTGGATCTGCGCTACATGATAAAAAATCCGGTCATGTTTGTCGTAGAAATCGGATTTCTGTTCACTCTGGTCCTGACAGTGTTTCCAACACTGTTTGGCGGAAGTGAAGAATATCGCGTGTACAACGGAGTTGTAACAGTCGTACTGTTTGTGACCGTGTTATTTGCAAACTTTGCAGAGTCCGTTGCAGAAGGAAGAGGAAAGGCACAGGCAGCTTCTTTGAAAAAGACAAAGCAGGATACAAAAGCAAGACTGCTTCTGGCAAATGGAGAAGAGAAAGTGATCAATGCTTCTGAACTGAAAAAAGGAGATATCGTGCTTGTAAAGACCGGAGAGGTGATTCCGAACGATGGAGAGATCATCGAAGGTGTTGCATCTGTAGATGAATCTGCAATTACGGGAGAATCCGCCCCTGTTACAAGAGAGGCGGGAGGAGATTTTTCCTCTGTGACAGGAGGTACGACAGTTGTTTCTGACTGGTTAAAGATTAAAATCGTGGCAGAACCCGGACAGTCTTTCCTGGATAAAATGATTGCACTGGTAGAGGGCGCATCCAGACAGAAATCTCCGAATGAGATCGCGCTGAACACACTGCTGATCGTGCTGACTTTGATTTTTCTGATCGTGATTGTATCTCTGTACCCGTTTGCACAGTATCTTGGAGTACAGATGCCGATTTCCTGGCTGATTGCTCTGATGGTATGTCTCATCCCGACAACGATCGGCGGTCTGCTTTCAGCTATTGGAATCGCGGGAATGGACCGTGTGACCAGATTCAATGTAATTGCCATGTCCGGAAAAGCAGTTGAGGCATGCGGAGATGTGGACACGATGATTCTTGACAAAACAGGAACCATTACATACGGAAACCGCCTGGCAGCAGAATTTTATCCGGTCAAGGGTGTTGCAAAAGAAGATCTGACAGATTATTGTGTGATGTGTTCTTTGATGGATGCCACCCCGGAAGGAAAATCTACAGTAGAACTGGGAAGAAATTTTGGGTGTGCGATCGACGATGGCGCAGCAGACCAGATGGAATTTGTAGAGTTTACTGCACAGTCTAAGATGAGCGGTGTGAATTTAAAAGACGGAACCAGAGTCAGAAAAGGAGCTTCCGAAGCAATCAAGACTTTTGTGAAAGAAGCAGGCGGAATCATCCCGTCGGATCTGGAAGGGATTGTAACAGAAGTTTCAAATCTTGGAGGAACTCCGCTTGTTGTATGTGTAAACAACAAGATTTTAGGTGTGATCTATTTGAAGGATACAGTAAAACCAGGACTGGTGGAGCGTTTTGAAAGACTTCGCGAAATCGGAATCAAGACAATCATGTGTACCGGTGATAATCCGCTGACAGCAGCAACGATTGCGAAGGAAGCAGGAGTTGACGGTTTTATTGCAGAATGTAAACCGGAAGATAAAATTGAGGCGATCAAAAAAGAGCAGGCAGAAGGAAAAGTGGTTGCCATGACAGGTGACGGTACAAACGATGCTCCGGCGCTGGCACAGGCAGATGTTGGTCTGGCAATGAATTCCGGAACACAGGCGGCCAAAGAAGCAGCAAATATGGTGGATCTGGATTCAGACCCGACAAAGATTCTGGAAGTGGTGGAAATCGGAAAACAGCTTTTGATCACCAGAGGATCTTTGACCACATTTAGTATTGCGAATGATATTGCAAAATATTTTGCCATTATCCCGGCCATGTTTACGATGGTACTTCCACAGATGCAGATCTTGAATATCATGCATCTTTCTACGCCGGCAAGTGCGATCCTTTCTGCTTTGATCTTCAATGCGATCATTATACCGGGACTGATCCCGATTGCGATGAAAGGTGTCAAGTACAGACCGATGAAAGCAGAGAAAATGCTGCTTCGTAATATGGGAATCTACGGACTTGGCGGAATTGTTGTACCGTTTGTAGGAATTAAACTGATCGACCTGCTGGTAGCACCGCTGCTTGCAATGATCGGAATGTAGGAGGAAGCAGACTATGAAAGCATTTGGAAAAACAGTAGGAAAAACAGTTGTTTTCTGTCTTGTTATGATGCTGATGTGTTCATTTGTGTATCCGCTGGCATTGACAGGGGTCAGCCAGCTTACAATGAAGGCAAAGGCAGATGGAAGTAAAGTTGACAAAGATGGGAACCTCACAACAGATACCAAAGAGGCGGTAGGTTCTGCGCTGATCGGACAGGATTTTACAGAGGACTGTTATTTTCAGGGAAGAGTTTCCGCTGTAAATTACAATACTTATACAGAAGAGCAGAAAGAAAGCGGAGAATATGCAGGTGTTGCTTCCGGTTCTTATAACTACGCAAATTCCAATCCGGAATTAAAAGAGCGGATGGAGAAAGATCTGGAGCAGTTCTTAAAAGAGCATCCGGGAGTGAAAGCAGAGGATGTTCCGGCAGAGCTTCTGACAGCTTCCGGTTCCGGTCTGGATCCACATATCAGTCCGGAATCTGCAGAGGTTCAGATCCCGACAGTGGCAAAGAATTCCGGACTCTCTGAGGAGGAAGTAAAAAAGATCGTAGAAGAAAATACAGAAAAGAAAACACTGGGTGTATTTGGAGAAGAACGGGTAAATGTACTTGGATGTAATCTGGATATTGCAGCGGCAATGGGAAAATAGGAGGTTGCTTTGACAGAGGAAAACAGACCTGATCCGGGGCTGCTGTTGAAAAAACTACAGTACGAGGAGAAGGAAAAAGAGAAACAGACAAAGGGAAAACTGAAAATTTTTCTTGGATATGCGGCAGGATCCGGTAAGACATACGCCATGCTGGGAGCTGCCCATGAGGCAAAAAAGCATCAGGTGGATGTAGTGGCAGGTTATATCGAACCGCACGCACGTCCGGATACACAGGCAATGGCAGAGGGGTTGGAGGAAATTCCGCCCCTTATGGTCGATTATAAAGGAATCCAGCTTCGTGAGTTTAATCTGGATGCGGCGCTGGAGCGAAAACCAAAGCTGATCCTGGTGGATGAGCTCGCCCATACCAATGTCCGAGGAAGCCGGAATGAAAAGCGCTATCAGGATGTACGGGAGCTGCTTCGCGCAGGGATCAATGTATATACCACGATGAATATCCAGCATCTGGAAAGCCTCAATGATCTGGTAGGGAATATTACGAATATAGAAGTAAAAGAGCGTGTTCCTGACAGTGTGTTTGATCAGGCAGATCAGGTAGAGGTGATAGATATTGAGCCGGAAGACCTGATCGAGCGTATGAAAGAAGGAAAGATCTACGGTCCGGTGCAGGCAGAACGGGCGCTGGAGAATTTTTTCCGAAGAGAAAAGCTGGTGGCACTGCGAGAAATTGCACTTCGAAGAAGTGCGGACCGGGTGAACCGGATTGCGGAGGAAGAGAGAAATATTCTGGGAAATACCGGCTATCATACCGGAGAACATATACTGGCATGTATTTCCGCTGCGCCATCCAGCGCCAAGGTGATCCGTACAGCAGCCAGACTTTCCTATGCTTTTCATGCCCAGTTTACGGCACTTTATGTGGAAACACCTGCCATGCAGGAAGCGGGAGAGAAGACGAAACAAACCTTAAAAAGCCATCTGGAACTGGCAAAGGCGCTGGGAGCAAAAATCGTAACGGTGTATGGTGAGGATGCAGCGTATCAGATTGCGGAATACGCGACCGTGAGCAATGTCTCTAAAGTGGTCATGGGAAGAACAAACCACAGGGGAATCTGGCGCAGGCCTAGGATCGAAGTGATGGAGAAGCTGACCCATATGGCGCCCAATATTGATGTCTATATTATTCCGGATATCCGGAAGGAAACGCATAAAAGAGAGGTGCAGATCCAAAGGCGCAGAAAAACGAGCTGGAAAAACGTGTTTCTGGATCTGGCTGAAATTACAGGAGTGATGGCAGTTGCAACACTTGCAGCTTACGTGCTGTGGCTTTTCAGACTGCCGGAATCCAACATTATCATGATTTATATTCTGGGGATTCTGCTGTCCTCTTATATTGCAAATAAGAAAATTTATGCGCTGTATTCTTCTTTGATCAGTGTGTTTGCATTTAATTTTCTCTTTACGGAACCATATTTCAGTCTGAAGGCATATGACAAAGGATATCCGACTACGTTTGTGATGTTGTTTCTGGTGGGATTGTTCACAGCGACACTGACAAGGAGACTGAAACAGCAGAGCAGAGAAAGTGCCAAAAAGGCATACCGGACGGAGATTCTGCTCGAGAACAGTCAGAAGCTTCGAAGATGTAAATCGAAACAGGAAGTGTGGACTCAGGTGGCCGGGCAGGCAGGAAAGCTTTTAAATCTGTCTCTGATCATTTATCCGATGGAAGGATCTCAGATGTCAGATACGCCGCTTTTGTTTCCAAGAAAAGGGATGGATATGCTGCATCTGAAAACCTGTATCAACCGGCAGGAGCTGGCAGTGGCACAGTGGGTGGCGGCGAATCATCATCGTGCGGGAGCATGTACGCACACACTGCCTGACGCCAAAGCCATGTATCTTCCGATCCAGGATGCAAGAGACGTCAAAGGTGTGATGGGAATCCTTCTGGAGGAAAGGCGGCCGATCCAGGAGTTTGAATACGGACTTTTAATCGCGATGCTCAATGAAACAGGAGTAAAGCTGCAGGATACATTTCTGGAATGAAAAGAGTGACTTACCTCCATAAATGTGATAAAGTTAGAGTGTTGTCAAAAAGACAGCAGAATCTAATGAAAGACAATGGAGTTAGCATATGAACCTGTTAAATATTGAACATATCAGTAAAATATATGGAGAAAAAATAATTTTTGATGACGCGTCTTTTGGAGTGCAGGAGGGAGACAAGATTGGGATCGTTGGGATCAACGGGACCGGCAAGACGACTCTTCTGCGGATGATCGCGGGAACAGAGGTGCCGGATGATGGACAGATCATCCGGCAGAATGGCATGAAGATTGCCCATCTGACTCAGAATCCCGTATTTCCGGAAGGCGCGACTATTTTATCCTATGTGCAGAGTGTGGCAGAAGATATGGAGTGGAGAGTACAGAGCAATCTGAATACACTCGGAATCACGGATCATACAATGAAGATCGAGCATCTTTCCGGCGGACAGAAGAGAAGAGTGGCGATGGCAAAGGTTCTGGCAGAGGACTTTGATCTGCTTCTTCTGGACGAGCCTACCAATCATCTGGATGGAGAAATGATCTCCTGGCTGGAAGGGTATCTGCGGGCATACCGTGGAACGGTCATTATGGTCACACATGACCGCTACTTTCTGGATCAGGTTACAAACCGGATTCTGGAGATCAGCCATGGAAAGATGTACAGCTATGATGCCAATTATACAACGTTCCTCGAACTGAAAGCCCAGAGGGAGGAGATGGAACTGGCATCTGAGCGAAAACGGCAGAGTATCCTGCGTATGGAGCTAGAATGGGCAAAACGAGGATGCCGGGCCAGAACAACGAAGCAGAAAGCACGTCTGGAGCGTCTGGAAAGTCTGAAAAACGGCAGTGCTCCGGTGACAGATGATACGATTACACTGGATTCGGTAGAAACCCGCATGGGAAAGAAGACGATGGAGCTTCACCATGTCAGTAAATCATATGGGGAAAAGGTACTGGTCAGAGATTTTTCTTATACAGTACTCAAAAATCAAAAGCTTGGAATCATCGGACCAAACGGCTGTGGAAAATCGACCCTGATCAAAATGATGGCGGGGCTGGTTCAGCCGGATTCCGGGACGATCGAAGTGGGAGAGACTGTCAAGATCGGATATTTTGCACAGGAAGAACAGGAGATGGATGACAGCCAGAGAGTCATTGACTATGTCAAAGAGATCGGCGAATATATTGTCACCAGAGATGGCAGAATCAGCGCATCGCAGCTTCTGGAGCGGTTTTTGTTTACTCCGGATATGCAATATGCGCCGATCGGGAAATTGTCGGGAGGAGAGAAAAGAAGACTGTATCTTCTGGGGATTCTGGCACAGAACATCAATCTGCTTTTGATCGATGAAGCGGGAAACTATCTGGATATTCCGACACTGACGATTCTGGAAGATTATCTGAATTCCTTTCAGGGTATTGTGATCACGATTTCCCATGACCGCTACTTTTTGGATAATGTGGTGGATCGGATTTTTGAGTTTGACGGAAACGGACATCTGCAGCAGTATGAGGGCGGATATACGGATTATCTGGAAGCGAAAAAGAAAAGAGCATCGCATGCAGTGCAGCCGGAAGAAAAGCCAGAGATGACAAAGTCCAAAAATACTGCAAAAACATGGAAACAGAACAGTCCGGTAAAATTAAAATTCTCATTTAAAGAAGCACGGGAATACGAGACGATCGATGATGATATTGCATCTCTGGAGGAACAGTTGGAGAAACTGGAGCAGGATATGCTGAAAAATGCAACAAACTCGGTAAAACTTTCCGAACTGGTACAGCAAAAAGAGGAAACACAGGCAGCGTTAGATGAAAAAATGGAACGCTGGGTTTATCTTAGCGACCTGGCAGAAAAGATCGAGAGCCAGAAAAACGGACAGCCTGTTTGAAAAAAGTAAAGAAAAATGGAAAATTGTTGTTTTTTGAAAAACAGGACAATGATAAGCTAATATACGAACAGAAAAAGGTACATGTATTTATGTTGTATTTTATTGACGTAAACCAAGGAAAGGAATATACTAATCCTTGCAGAAGGGAAATTGAAAAATATGGAGGTAAACGATATGAAAAAGCCTGTTTTAGTGATTATGGCAGCAGGAATGGGAAGCAGATATGGAGGGTTGAAACAGATTGACCCGGTAGATGAAGATGGACATATTATCATTGATTTTTCAATTTATGATGCAAAAAGAGCAGGATTTGAAAAAGTTGTCTTCATTATCAGAAGGGAGCACGAAGAAGACTTTAGAAAGAGTATCGGGGACAGAGTCAGCAAGTTCATGGAAGTAGAATATGTATACCAGGAATTGGAGAACCTGCCGGAAGGATTTTCTGTACCGGAAGGAAGAACGAAGCCTTTTGGAACAGGACATGCGATTTTGAGTTGTAAAGATGTAGTGGATGGTCCGTTTGCCGTGATCAATGCAGATGATTACTATGGAGTCAATGCATATAAGATGATCTATGACTATCTTTCATCAGGAGAAGACAACGAGAAGTACCGTTATGCAATGGTTGGATATATGCTGAGTAATACGCTGACAGAGAACGGATATGTTTCCCGTGGAATCTGTGACACAGATGAGAATCAGTGCCTGACAGGTATTACAGAGCGTACACACATCGAGAAGACAAAAGACGGAGCAGCATTTACAGAGGATGATGGCAAGACATGGGTTCCTGTAGCATTGGATACGACAGTTTCCATGAACCTGTTTGGATTTACTGCGAGTATGTTAAAGGAACTGGAGAGCAGATTTTCCGCATTTTTGACAGAGAATCTGGAGAAGAATCCGATGAAATGCGAATACTTTCTTCCGGCAGTCGTAGGCGATCTGATCGGAGAAGGAAAAGCCGAAGTAAAAGTGCTCAAATCAGCAGACAGATGGTATGGAGTTACATATAAAGAAGATAAAGAAACAGTTGTGAATGCAATCCGCAGTATGAAAGAGGAAGGAATCTATCCGAAAAATCTGTGGAAATAAATAATTGCAGGAAAAGCAGAATCAGAAAGGAGTCAGATCATGGCAATTTTGGTAGCAGGCGGAGCCGGATATATCGGCAGCCACACATGTGTGGAACTTTTGGAACGTGGATATGAGGTAGTAGTAGTAGACAATCTTTACAATTCCAGTGAAGTTGCGCTGGAAAGAGTGCAGGAGATCACTGGAAAAACTTTGAAATTTTACAAAGGAGATATTTTAAACAGAGAAGATCTGGAGCCGATCTTTGAAAATGAAGAGATCGAGGCAGTGATCAACTTTGCAGGACTCAAAGCAGTCGGAGAATCTGTAGAAAAGCCTTGGGAATACTATCACAACAACATTACAGGAACATTGATTCTTTGTGATGTGATGAGAAAACACGGATGCAAGAACATGATCTTCAGTTCTTCCGCAACAGTATACGGAGATCCGGCAGAGATCCCGATCACAGAAAAGTGTCCGAAAGGAGAAATCACCAACCCATACGGACGTACAAAAGGAATGCTGGAGCAGATTCTGACAGATCTTCACACAGGAGATCCGGAGTGGAATATTATGCTGCTTCGTTACTTTAACCCGATCGGGGCACACAAATCCGGAAAGATTGGAGAAGATCCGAAAGGAATCCCGAACAATCTGGTGCCATATATTGCACAGGTTGCAGTTGGAAAACTGGATCGTCTGGGAGTGTTTGGCGATGACTACAATACACCGGATGGAACAGGTGTCAGAGATTATATCCATGTAGTCGATCTGGCGATCGGTCATGTAAAAGCGATCGAGAGAATGAAGAAAGCGAAAGGTGTTCACATTTACAACCTGGGAACAGGCGTTGGATACAGCGTACTGGATGTCGTGAAAGCATACGAAAAAGCATGCGGCAAGGAGATTCCGTATGAAATCAAACCTCGCCGTGCCGGTGATATTGCAACATGCTACTGTGATGCTGCAAAAGCGAAGGAAGAGCTTGGATGGGTGGCAGAACGCGGAATTGAAGAGATGTGTGAAGATTCCTGGAGATGGCAGTCTGCAAATCCGGATGGATACAGATCATAAAGCAAGGTAAGAGAAGGAAGATGTACTGTGTGTGGTGCATCTTCCTTTTTCGATTACTTTTTGTTGGCCCGGTAGTCAGATGCCAGAATTCCATATACACAGGCATCTACAATTCCTTTGTTATTCCAGTCGGCTTGTCTTAAAGTGCCCTCATAAATCAGGCCGCATTTTTGCATGACTTTTCCGGAATTTGGATTTTGGGGATCGTGCCAGGTTTCAATTCGGTTTACTTTTACTTCTTCAAAAAGAAAGGCAATGACTGCTGTAAAGGCTTCGCTTGTAAATCCGCAGTGCCACCAGCGGCTGCCAAGGCAGTATCCGATATGAACTTTTTCAGTTTTTTCATTTAGTTCAATTACAGAAATGGTACCGATAGGTTCGCCGATTTCTTTTGGAATAATGGCCCATTGGTAAAAGTCTGGTTTTTCGTACTCCAAAAGCCAACTTTCCAGAACTCGTTTGGTGATGTCAATGCTTTTGTGCGTTGGCCATCTTAAAAATTCGGTTACTTTTTCGTCACTGGTCCAGTTATGAAAGATCGCAGAAAGATCATCCGCAGTAAACTTTCTTAAAATCAGTCGTTCTGTCTCAATGGTTTTTGTTCCTTGATGCTCCATATATAAGTCCTCCTTCGCGTATCAATTCTGCTGTTTTTGTTTCGAGCAGTATACCATAAAAGGTGCTGATTTTAAAGATAAATATTTTGGATATTGTTGCCTGGGGATAGAAGAAACAAGTATAATGAGAAGAAAAGGAGAAGGGCTATGAAATTTACGTTTATGATGACACGTTTATGTGATGAACATTTGAAGGAGGAATCTGGGTGAAGGACTGGTTTACGGTAGAAAAAATTGATGAAGATACATATGCAATTAGTGAATATCAGCACTGGGAAGAAACACATTGTTATCTGTTGTGTGGCACGAAAAGAGCACTTCTGATCGATACAGGTCTGGGAGTGGCTAATATCAAAGAAGTTGTTGATAAATTGACAATGCTTCCAATCTTTGTTGTAACGACTCATGTTCACTGGGATCATATAGGAGGACATCAATATTTTGAAAATATTGGCGTCCACATTTTGGAGAAAGATTGGATATCAGAGAAATTTCCGATATCGTTGCAGCAGGTGAAAAGGAATCTGACCTGCCGGGAGTGTCAGTTCCCAGAAGCATTTGATTTGGAAAAGTATCAGTTATTTCAAGGAGATGTGCAGAGTACGTTTTCTGATGGGGAAATTTTCAATCTGGGAGAACGAACGGTGCAAGTTGTTCATACCCCGGGACATTCACCGGGACATTGCTGCTTTTATGAAGCGAAAAGAGGGTATTTGTATTCGGGAGACTTGATCTATTCCGGGTGTTTGGATATTTTTTATCCTACGACAGATCCGAAGCAATTCTGGCAATCTGTAAAAAAAGTGCAGTCTTTACATTTGAAACATATCTTGCCGGGACATCACAGCTTTTCGGTTTCGACAGATTTGGCAGACAGGATTGAGGGGGCATGCAGAAAATTAGACAAAGAAAAGAAGTGGAAACAGGGAAGCGGAATCTTTGATTTTGGAGATTTTAAAATTCATCTTTAATAAAATACAAAAAGGAGAAGCGTAGATGATCATTGAAGGAAATGAAAAAGAAAAGGCAGCCATGGCAGAATTTCACAAGGGCAACCGGAAGGAAGGGCTTCGATTACAGGAGGAGTTTGCTGCAGCGTTTCGAGAAGAATATAAAGAGAAAGATCACTGTCCGTGTAAAAAGGCATGCCGTTATCATGGAAACTGTAAAGAGTGCGTGGCAATTCACAGGGCACATCAGGAGCACGTTCCCAATTGCATGCGAGAATTGATCAACAAAAAACTCAAAGGATTGTCAGAACTGACGGAGCATACGATCGCATATGAAATTGAACCTCCGAAAGAGATACTTAGGAAGGAAGCTCAATAAAACAAATTGATAGAGGCACTTTTACACTTTATCGAAAAAAAGCTTGACAATGGAAGTGCGCTTTGCTAATATAATAAAAAACAGAACGCACTCGGTTTTTAAAAGAAGGTGGGAAACAAAGTATGAGAAAACAGGTTTATTCTCTTTTAGTCGATAACAATCCGGGTGTTCTGAGCAGAATTGCAGGTCTGTTCAGCCGAAGAGGATACAGTATCGACAGTATTACAGCCGGAACGACGGCAGATCCGAGATTTACCAGAATTACAGTGGTGGCATCCGGAGATGAGTTGATTTTATCACAGATTGAAAATCAGGTCAGAAAACTGGAAGATGTCATTGAAATTAAATTGTTAAAGGATGGAGAATCTGTATTTCGCGAACTGATTATGATAAAGATTCGCGTGACAGCAGCACAGAGAGGCGAGATTAATTCCATTGCGGATATTTTCCGTGCGAAGATTGTGGATGTACAGGAGGAGTCCATGATCATCGAACTGACAGGGACACAGTCCAAGCTGGAAGGCTTTATGAACCTTCTGAAAGGGTATGAGATTCTGGAACTGGCAAGAACCGGTATCACAGGATTGTCCAGAGGCTGTGAAGATGTTACATATATTGATTAGATGAAAACAGTATGCTAAAGGCAGGAGCCTTTAACTATAAAAACAGAAAACTGCGGCAGTGCAGAAAATTTAGGAGGAATGAAAAATGGCAGCAAAACTTTATTATCAGGAAGATTGTAACCTTTCCGTATTAGAGGGACAGACAATTGCGATTATCGGATATGGAAGTCAGGGACACGCACATGCATTGAATTTAAAGGAATCCGGATGCAACGTCATCATCGGACTTTACGAAGGCAGCAAATCCTGGGCAAAAGCAGAAGCACAGGGATTTGAAGTATTTACAGCAGCAGAGGCAGCGAAAAAAGCAGATGTGATCATGATTCTGATCAATGATGAAAAACAGGCTGCAATGTATAAAAATGATATTGAGCCGAACCTGGAAGAAGGAAACATGCTGATGTTTGCACATGGTTTTGCGATCCATTTCGGACAGATCGTACCTCCTGCAAATGTAGATGTTACGATGATCGCGCCAAAAGCACCGGGACATACAGTAAGAAGTGAATATCAGGCAGGTAAAGGAACTCCTTGTCTGGTAGCAGTAGAGCAGGATTACACAGGAAAAGCACTGGATCGTGCACTTGCATATGGTCTTGCAATCGGTGGAGCAAGAGCAGGACTTCTGGAGACAGATTTCAGAACAGAGACAGAGACAGACCTTTTCGGAGAGCAGGCAGTACTTTGCGGTGGTGTATGCGCATTGATGCAGGCAGGATTCGAGACACTGTGTGAAGCAGGATACGATCCAAGAAATGCATACTTTGAGTGTATCCATGAGATGAAACTGATCGTAGATCTGATCTATCAGTCCGGATTTGCAGGAATGAGATACTCTATTTCCAATACAGCAGAATATGGTGATTACATTACAGGACCAAAGATCATCACAGAAGATACAAAGAAAGCAATGAAAAAAATTCTTTCCGATATTCAGGATGGAACATTTGCAAAAGACTTCCTGCTTGATATGTCACCAGCCGGTGGTCAGGCACACTTCAGAGCAATGAGAAAACTGGCATCTGAACATCCATCAGAAAAAGTGGGAGCAGAAATCAGAAAACTCTACAGCTGGAGTGATGAAGATAAACTGATCAACAACTAAGGACAGTGAAAGGCGGAAAGCTGCTCACCCCAATAAGAACAGCCAGATATTGTGCTTGCACAAGTATCTGGCTGTTCTTGTTGAGCAGTCGGCGTGAGGAGGCGTGCAAAAGGAAATACTATGGAAAGAGAAAATGATTTCAGTCAGGGAAGCATTGCAAAGAATATTTTAAATCTTGCAGTTCCCATGACGCTGGCACAACTGATCAATGTCCTGTACAGTGTGGTAGACAGAGTCTATATCGGACACTTGCAGGGTGTATCTGCGAATGCACTGACGGGAATCGGTCTGGCACTTCCGATCATTACAATCATCACGGCATTTGCTAATTTATTTGGAATGGGAGGAGCACCCCTTTGTTCCATTGCAAGAGGCAGCCATGAAGAAGAAAAGGCAGAGAAGGTGATGGGAAATTCGTTTTCGATGCTTCTTTTCACAGGGGTACTTCTGATGGGAATCTGTTTTATATTCCGAAAACCGCTGTTGTATCTGTTTGGAGCGAGCAGTGCCACATTTCCGTATGCAAACGCATACATCAGTATCTATCTGTGCGGAACCGTGTTTGTCATGATCAGTCTGGGGATGAATCAGTTCATCAATTCTCAGGGATTTGGGAAAATCGGAATGCTCACGGTAATGCTTGGCGCATTTACCAATATTGTGCTGGATCCGATCCTGATTTTCGGACTGGATATGGGAGTACAGGGAGCAGCTCTTGCAACGGTGATCTCCCAGGGATTATCTGCAGCCTGGGTGATGAAGTTTCTGACAGGGAAGAAGGCGATTCTTCGACTCTCAAAAAGAGCAATGCATCTGGAGTGGAAGCTTGTAAAAGAAATCATCTTTCTGGGAACATCGGGATTTGTGATGTCTGTTACAAACGGGCTTGTACAGATTGTATGCAATGCAACGCTCCAGAGGTACGGGGGTGATATTTACGTTGGAATTATGACAGTGATCAACTCGGTGCGGGAAATTGTGACAATGCCGGTGACAGGACTGACGGCGGCATCGCAGCCGGTGATTGGATATAATTACGGGGCAAGGTGCTATCAGAGAGTAAAATCTGCAATCCGTTTTACTGCGGTCGGATGCATTATTTTTACAACAGTTGTCTGGGCAGTGTTGTTTTTAGAACCTCGTTTCTTTCTTCAGATGTTTACCAAAGAGCCGGAAATTTTGCAGCACGGTGTTTCTGCCATGCGGATTTATTTTTGCGGAATCTTTATGATGGCGCTGCAGTTTGCGGGACAGTCTACAGCGGTTGCGTTAAACCTTGCGAAACAGGCTGTCTTTTTTTCTCTGTTTCGAAAGGTCATCATTGTCATTCCGTTGACCATGCTGCTTCCAATGATCGGAAATCTGAGGACAGATGGAGTGTTTTGGGCAGAACCGATTTCCAATGTCATTGGAGGGACTGCATGTTTTGTAACCATGTTGCTTACAATCTGGCCAAAGCTGAGAGAAGGAAGTTGCTGTTCGCAGTAACAGAAAAAATAGATAATATGGCAAAAAAAGAAATTGACAATGACAGGGACACTGATTATAATGAATTTATATCAGGTGTGTAACTGTACGGCAGGCATTAACCTTACATGGACTTTATTTTAGATGTTTATGTGGGTTGGTGTCTTTTTTTCTGTTTTTCTCTGGAAATAGGATGCACGGGCATGAAATCTGAAATACTATCCATCAAGATCAAATGCATCAAAAACAGAGAAAAGGAGAAGTGGAAAATGAAAGACAAGATTTTTGGTGTTTTACAGCGAATCGGAAGATCCTTTATGCTTCCGATCGCGATTCTTCCGGTAGCAGGTCTGCTGCTGGGAATTGGAAGTTCTTTTACGAATGAGACAACCATTGCAACGTATGGACTTCAAAAGATATTGGGAGACGGTACAGTGCTCCATGCACTTCTTACGATCATGAACAAGGTCGGAAGTGCGGTGTTCGATAATCTGCCGCTGATTTTCGCGGTAGGTGTAGCGATCGGAATGGCGAAAAAGGAGAAAGAAGTATCTGCACTGTCTGCACTGATTGCATATTTTGTAATGAATGTAGCGATCAATGGTATGCTTGTAGTAAACGGAGAAATCACGGCAGACGGAGAAATCGCAAAAAATGTGCTGGAAGGAACCGTTGCTTCTGTCTGCGGGATACAGTCTCTTCAGATGGGAGTATTCGGCGGTATTATCGTAGGGCTTGGTGTTGCGGCGCTGCATAATCGGTTTCACAAGATCGTGCTCCCGAACGCATTGTCATTTTTCGGCGGTTCCCGGTTTGTACCGATCATTTCTACAATTGTATACATGTTTGTAGGTATCGGAATGTACTTTATCTGGCCTCCGGTCCAGAATGGAATTTACGCTTTGGGTGGTCTGGTCACAGGAAGCGGATATGTGGGAACGTTGATTTTCGGTATTATCAAACGTGCGCTGATCCCATTTGGACTGCATCATGTATTTTATATGCCGTTCTGGCAGACTGCCGTGGGAGGCAGCATGGAAGTTGCCGGACAGATGGTACAGGGAGGTCAGAATATCTTCTTTGCCCAGCTGGCGGATTCAGCCAATGTAGTGCATTTCAGCGCAGATGCGACCAGATATTTTTCCGGTGAGTTTATCTTTATGATCTTTGGACTTCCGGGTGCAGCTCTTGCAATGTACCGCTGTGCAAAGCCGGAAAAGAAAAAAGCGGCAGGTGGATTGTTGCTTTCCGCAGCATTGGCCTGTATGCTTACAGGTATCACAGAGCCATTAGAGTTTTCCTTCCTGTTTGTAGCACCGGCATTGTTTGCTGTTCAGGTTGTACTGGCAGGTTCGGCTTATATGATCGCGCATATGCTGAATATCGCAGTAGGACTGACATTCTCCGGTGGATTTTTGGATTTCTTCCTGTTTGGTATTTTGCAGGGAAATGAGAAGACAAGCTGGATGCGGGTGATTCCGGCGGGAATTATTTACTTTATTTTGTATTATGTGATTTTTACGTTCCTGATCAAAAAATTTGATTTTAAGACACCGGGACGTGAAGACGATGATACAGCGACAAAGCTGTATACAAAAGCAGATGTCAATGCAAGAAAAGAAAGCAGTAAAAAAGGAGATGCAGGAGCAGCTGCAGATCCTGTCAGTGCTATGATTACAGAAGGTCTTGGTGGAAAGAGCAATATCAGTGATGTGGATTGCTGTGCCACAAGACTTCGTATCACAGTAAAGGATGCAGGAAAGGTAAAAGATGAGATCCTCAAGCAGACAGGATCCAGAGGAATTGTAAAAAAAGGCCAGGGAGTACAGGTAATCTATGGGCCGCATGTAACTGTGATCAAAGCGAATCTGGAGGACTATCTGGAAACCGCAGAAGATATGCCTCTGGGAGAAACAACTGCTTTCGCAGAAGAAGCAGCTTCTGAACCGGAAGAAGTGCAGACTACAAGTTCAAAAGAGCAGGATTCAGAGAAAAAAGTAAAGGAAACTGTGATCATATCCAGCCCGATTACGGGAAATGCAGTGGAGCTTTCAGAGGTTCCGGATGAGGGATTTGCCGGAAAAATGATGGGAGACGGAGCAGCAGTAATTCCGACAGACGGGATGATCCTTGCGCCGGAAGACGGTGAGGTTGTGTTTGTGTTTGAGACCAAGCATGCGCTGGGATTCCAGACAGATTCCCAAATGGCACTTCTGCTGCATATCGGAATCGATACAGTGGCACTGAACGGACAGGGATTTGAAGTTTTTGTGGAAAACGGACAGAAAGTGAAAAAAGGGGAGCCGTTGATGAAAATCGATATTTCCTATCTGAAAGAACATGCACCGTCTCTTTGTTCACCGGTTCTGTGTACAGAATTAGGAGACAATCAGAAGGTTCGTCTTTTGAAAGAAGGAGAGATAAAGGCGGGAGAACCATTGTTTGCCGTAGATGTTTATGAAGCATAGTATTGATTGCGGAAAATGTTACTGTCCGCATCAATTATCAACTGAAAAAAATGAGCGGACCGTTCAGGTCCGCTTTACTTTTTGGCAATATTTTGATACCCTGTTATCAGAAAACAAAAACCGGGGGAATGTCATGTACAGAGTAAGTAAAGTGTTGAATAACAATGGCGTGATCGCGATTAATATGGAAGAAAATATAGAATATGTGCTGCTGGGAAAAGGAATTGGTTTTGGGAAAAAAATCAGCCAGAGATTTGAAGCGCCGGATAACTGCACCCGGTATTCTTTGAAAGAAGATACGGAACGGGGGAGCGCAAAAGAACTGGCAAAAAGTATTTCTCCGGAATATCTGGAGATCGCAGATGAAATTTTGCAAAAAGCAGAGATGAAATTTGGCACGATTGACAGGAGAATCCTGTTTCCGCTGGCAGATCATATTTCTTTTGCAGCAGATCGTATCTTAAGCGGAGAACAGATCAGTAATCCATTGACAGAGGACATCAGGGTATTGTTCCACAGCGAGTATGAGGTTGCATCCCAATTAAAAGAAATTCTTCAGAAAAGACTGGGAATTGAGATTGATGCACATGAAATCGGATATGTAGCGCTTCATATTCACTCAGCAATCGAGGATGAGAGTGTATCGGCAGCAATGCAGATGGCAGGAGCAATCCGGGAATGTGTGCAGATTCTGGAGCGGGAGAGCGGAAAAAAGATCGATGTCATGTCTCTTGCATATAACCGTCTGATGAATCATGTGAAATACATGGTTATGCGGGCAGTGCGGGGAGAGAGCATCAAGTTGGATATGAATGAATATATGGAAGAAAAACATCCGGAGTCATTTGCGCTGGCAGCAGCAATCTGTGAAAAAATTGAACGCGGCTGCAAGATCAGGCTGGAAAAAATGGAAGTCGGTTACCTGGCAATGCATATTGAACGTGTCTACCTGGATACATTAGGCGCGCAGAATGAAGAATAAAACGAAATATTCAGAATTTAATGAAAAATCAAATGAAATATGCTAAAATAATGTCATAACTTACACGAAAATCTTTCAATGAGAGGAGTGGATACTATGACAGAAGAATTTGTAAACCTTCGTTCCAGAAAAAATCCGAAAGCACGTATCAAATTGATGGGTGGACATTTTGCGACGATGAATTCGCACGTGAACACGTATATTGATATGTCTACTGTCAAGACACGGCATAATAATGCAAGAGAGACGGCAGCTACATTGGCAGAAGAGTACAAAACCGGTACTATGGTAGAAACGATCGTATGTCTGAAAAATACAGAAGTGATCGGCGCATTTATGGCAGAACATCTGGCGGATACAGGCAGGATTTCCATGAGTGCAGGAAATAATATTTCGGTTGTGACACCGGAGTTTGATACCATGGGACAGATACTGTTTCGGGACAGTAACCAGCGTATGATCGAAGGGAAGCAGGTACTGATCCTGACAGATTCTGTGACGACCGGTGCTTTGCTTGCAAAAGCCGTGGAAGCAGTGCTGTATTACGGTGGACGTGTATGTGGTATCTGTGCAGTATTCAGTGCGGTCAACCGGGCAGCGGGGATGGATGTCAGATCAATTTTTACGGTTTCTGATCTGCCGGATTATAAAGGATATGCAGCCAAAGACTGCCCGCTGTGCAGGGAGGGGCAGAAACTGGATGGAATTGTCAATACATTCGGTCTTGTAAAATTCTGATCTGCTTCAGAATGCGGGAGCATAAACAAAAAAGACATTCGCCATGACGGTAGCGGATGTCTTTTTATGATTCATATTTATATCAAAAATTAAGCAATTCCGTTTACAGCTTTTGTAAGACGGGAAATCTTTCTGGAAACAGTTTTTTTGTGGTAAACACCTTTGCTTCCTGCTTTGCTGATCTCTCCGATTGCTGCTTTGAGAGCTGTTTTTGCAGCTTCCATATCTTTCTGAGCAACTGCAGCTTCTACTTTCTTTACAGAAGTCTTTACTCTTGATTTGATTGCTTTGTTTTTAGCAGCTTTTGTTTCGTTAACTAAAATTCTTTTTTTAGCAGATTTAATGTTAGCCAATCTGTACACCTCCAAATAGTATGAAATATTTTCAAATAGTGAATTCATAATCCCGCCAGACTCGGACACGGACGTTCTAACGGAACATACTCATTTATTTTATTCCAACTGGTCAGGGTTGTCAATACATATTTCTCAAATTATTGGAAATATTATCGGCAAATGGAGAAAAAGCGAGGTTGAGCGAAAATGTTGGAAAAGTATAGTGTTCGTACAGATTTGGCACTGGAGGAAAAGGAGCGTTTTGAGTCGGATCATGTCGAGATACAGGGAGTGATTCTGGAGGAGGACTATGATAAGGAAAAAGAAATCCGGATCACCCGGGTAAAGATTGAGACGGAAAAAGGTGCAAAAGCAATGGGGAAACCGGTGGGTACCTACATTACATTAGAAGCGCCGAATATGGCAGTGCCGGACACAGACTACCATAGAGAGGTTTCAGAAAAAATTGCGGGATTTGTGCAGGAGCTTTTAAAAGCGCAGAATGTAAAAACAGAAGAACTTTCCGTTCTGATTGTAGGGCTCGGAAACCGTCAGGTGACACCGGATGCGCTTGGTCCTTATGTGACAGACAATCTGTGTGCGACAAGGCATATTGTCAAGGAGTACGGAAAATATGCGATGGGAATGCAGCATGTGAATCTGGTCAGCACACTGGCTCCGGGTGTGATGGGACAGACGGGAATGGAAACTGTAGAGGTGGTCCGTGGTGTGGTAAAAGAAACGAAACCGGATCTTGTGATTGCAGTGGATGCGCTGGCAGCAAGAAACAGTCGGAGATTAAACCGTACGATCCAGATCGCAGATACCGGAATCCATCCGGGTTCCGGAGTGGGAAATCACAGAAACGGAATTACCAGAGAATCCATCGGAGTTCCGGTGATCGGGATCGGAGTTCCGACAGTTGTGGATGCGGCAACCATTGTCAATGATACGATGGAGAACCTGATTTTGGCGCTGGAATCTTCTGAGGTATTAAAAAGTGTGGGGGAAGTGCTCCGTTCTTACAATGCGGCAGAAAAGTATGAACTGATCAAAGAACTGATCGCTCCGCATTTAAACGGGATGTTTGTGACGCCAAAAGACGTGGATGAAATGGTGAAACAGATCAGCTATACGATTTCGGAAGGTTTAAATCTGCTTTTTTCTAACGCAGAAGAGTCATAAAAGGAAAATTTGTCTCATATAAATACCCCAGGTGTGTTGGCAGAAATCGTGCAAAGGACTGGTGTGGATATGAAGAGAGAACAAAGCCGGGCATGGATGCTGATGGCAGCGCTTGTGCTTCTGGCGGCGCTGATCGGAGGAAAAGAATTTTGGAGGGCATTCAGATATGAAAGCAGGCAGGTGTTACAGGAGTATACAGAAAAGATGTACATGCCCGGGGTGGTCTATCAGAGAGCGGATGAGACCAGAAGTTCGAAAGACTGGTTTCGGGAAAAAGCACTTTCCTGGCTGCCTTTAGTAAAATATGTTTCTGACAGGGAGAATCTGGAGCAGGAAGTGGAGGATGAGGAGACGCTGGCGAAAATACTGGAGAAGCAGGCCAACGATGAAAGCGTTGTGGATGCAGATGGGAATCTGGTGGGAGAGAGCAAGACTGCGGAAGTGCCGGCAAATCTGGGGGAGAGCAAATCTTCCATCGATATGTCGATTGAAAGACTGCGGGACTTTGACTATCTTTTGAGCAATTTTTATACGGTAGACAGTTCTACGATGATCGGACCGGAGCAGTTGAATGCAGATGATCTTCTTGGAAGGAGCATGAAGATCGACCGGAAGCAGAAGGGGCCGAAAATTTTAGTTTTTCACACCCATTCCCAGGAAGAATTTGCAGATTCCATTCCCGGTGACCCCTCTACCAGTATTGTAGGAATCGGGGATTATCTGACAGAACTTTTGAATCAGAAAGGGATTGAAACGATCCATGATAAAGGTGTCTATGACATCATCAACGGACAGCTGGACAGAAGCAACGCGTATGAGTATGCAGAGGAAGGTGTGCGCCCGATTCTGGAAGCAAATCCGACCATTGAGGTAGCCATTGATCTGCACAGAGATGGTGTGGCAGAGGGGACACATCTTGTGACCGAGGTGAATGGAAAGCCGACAGCGAAGATCATGTATTTTAACGGACTGAGCAGAACACGGGCAAACGGAGATATCACCTATCTGCCAAATCCGTACATTCAGGATAATCTTGCCTTTTCTCTTCAGATGGAACTGGCATCTGAGAGGATGTTTCCCGGATTTGCCAGACACATTTATCTGCGTGCGTACCGCTATAATCTGCATCTGCTTCCAAAATCTCTTCTGATCGAGGCAGGGGCCCAGACCAATACGGTGCAGGAGATGAAAAACGCTATGGAAGTACTGGCGGAGACGTTGTGTCAGGTGATCGGATGAGAACGTACTTTCGAAAAAAGTGTTTGAAAAAAGAAGGAAAACATGATATTCTGAACGTTAGCGACAAATGGAAGAAGTTTGTATTAGGAGAGAAAATATGGGAAAAAGCAATACATATGATGCGGACAGTATTTCTGTTCTGGAAGGGTTGGAGGCTGTACGCAAAAGACCTGGAATGTATATTGGAAGTGTCTCGACAAAAGGACTCAACCATCTGATCTATGAGATTGTGGACAATGCAGTGGATGAGCATCTGGCGGGATTTTGTAAAAATATTCATGTGACACTGGAAAAGGACGGTTCTGCTACGGTGGAGGATGACGGACGAGGCGTTCCGGTGGGGATGCATCAGAAAGGAATCTCTGCGGCACGTCTTGTATATACGACATTGCATGCAGGCGGAAAATTTGACGATAGTGCCTATAAGACGAGCGGAGGACTGCACGGTGTTGGTTCTTCGGTTGTCAATGCGCTGTCCGTTTATATGGATGTGCAGATCAGCAGAGAGGGATATATTCACCACGACCGCTATGAGCGCGGAGTTCCAGTGGTGGAGTTGGAGGATGGACTGCTTCCAACCATCGGAAAGACAAGAAAGACCGGAACCAAGGTCAATTTTTTACCGGACGATACGATTTTTGAGAAGACAAAATTCCGGGCAGAGGAAGTGAAAAGTCGTCTTCATGAAACTGCTTATCTCAATCCCGAGCTGACGATTGTATTTGATGACAAACGTCCGGATTCGCAGGAACATATTGAATATCATGAACCGGATGGAATTCTGGGATTTATCCGGGATCTGAATCAGAAAAAGGAAGTGCTTCACGATCCGATCTACTTCAAGGGAACAGCAGAAGGGATCGAAGTCGAAGCGGCATTTCAGTATGTCAATGAGTTCCATGAGAACGTGCTGGGATTTTGCAACAATATTTACAATGCAGAAGGGGGAACCCATCTGACCGGATTTAAGACAACATTTACGACGGTCATGAATCAATATGCCAGAGAGCTTGGTATTTTAAAAGAGAAGGATTCGAATTTTACAGGAGCAGATATCCGAAACGGGATGACCGCGATTATTTCCATCAAGCATCCGGATCCGCGGTTTGAAGGGCAGACCAAGACAAAGCTGGACAACCCGGATGCAGCAAAAGCCACCGGAAAAGTGACCGGAGATGAGATTGTTCTGTATTTTGACCGGAACGTAGAGACGCTGAAAAAAGTATTGTCCTGTGCGGAGAAGGCTGCAAAGATCCGAAAGACGGAGGAAAAGGCGAAGACGAATCTTCTGACAAAGCAGAAATATTCCTTTGACAGCAATGGGAAACTGGCAAACTGTGAGAGCCGGGATGCAAAAAAATGTGAGATTTTTATCGTAGAGGGAGATTCTGCGGGCGGTTCGGCAAAGACAGCCAGAAACCGGAACTACCAGGCAATCCTGCCGATCAGAGGAAAGATCCTGAATGTGGAGAAGGCCAGCATTGACAAGGTACTTGCCAACGCAGAGATCAAGACCATGATCAATGCATTTGGATGTGGATTTTCCGAAGGATACGGCAATGATTTTGACATTACAAAGCTTCGCTATGACAAGATCATCATTATGGCAGATGCGGATGTGGATGGAGCCCATATTTCGACATTGCTTCTGACGCTATTCTACCGGTTCATGCCGGAATTGATCTACGAGGGGCATGTCTATATTGCAATGCCGCCGCTTTATAAAGTGATGCCGAAAAAAGGAGAGGAAGAGTACCTGTATGATGACAAAGCTCTGGAAAAGTACCGGAGGACACATGACGGTGGATTTACTCTTCAGAGATACAAAGGTCTTGGAGAGATGGATGCAGATCAGCTTTGGGAAACGACGCTGAATCCGGAAACCCGGATTTTGAAGCTGGTAGAGATCGAGGATGCCAGAATGGCCTCCGGTGTGACGGAGATGCTGATGGGTACGGAAGTCCCGCCGAGAAGGGCGTTTATTTACGAAAATGCAACAGAGGCAGAACTGGATATATAACAGAAGTTCAGGCTTAGAGGAGAAAAGATATGAGCAGTGAATCACAGATAATCAGAACAGAATACTCGGATGTGATGCGCAAGTCCTATATTGATTATGCGATGAGTGTCATCATATCCCGTGCCCTTCCGGATGTGAGAGACGGACTGAAACCGGTACAGAGACGGACACTTTACGATATGTATGAATTAGGGATCCGCTATGACAAGCCATACCGGAAATGTGCCCGTATCGTGGGAGATACGATGGGTAAATATCATCCTCATGGTGACAGTTCTATTTATGAGTCTTTAGTGGTTATGGCACAGGAATTCAAAAAGGGAATGGTGCTGGTGGACGGACATGGAAATTTTGGATCCATCGAAGGCGACGGAGCAGCTGCCATGCGTTATACAGAAGCACGTCTGACCAAGTTTACTCAGGAGGCATACCTTGCGGATCTGGACAAGGATATCATTGATTTCGGACCGAACTTTGATGAGACAGAAAAAGAACCTTTGGTACTTCCGGTGCGGGTTCCGAATCTTCTTGTCAATGGAGCGGAAGGAATCGCAGTTGGAATGGCAACGAGTATCCCGACACACAATCTGGGAGAAGTCATTGATGCGGTAAAGGCCTATATGAAAAATGATGCCGTCACGACAAAACAGCTGATGAAATACATCAAAGGACCGGATTTTCCGACAGGCGGTATTGTGGTCAATAAAGATGATCTTCCTGAAATCTATGAGACCGGACAGGGAAAGATCAAGATCCGCGGAAAGGTAGAAGTAGAAGAGTTAAAAGGCGGTAAAAAACAGCTTGTCATTACAGAGATTCCATATACAATGATCGGAGCCGGAATCGGAAAGTTTTTGAATGACGTCTGCAATCTTGTAGAAACAAAAAAGACAACAGATATCGTGGATATTTCCAACCAGTCTTCCAAAGAAGGAATCCGGATCGTACTGGAACTGAAAAAAGGTGCGGATGTGGAAAATCTGAAAAATATGCTTTACAAAAAGACGCGTCTGGAGGATACATTCGGAGTCAATATGCTGGCCGTGGCAAACGGAAGGCCGGAAACGCTGGGATTAAAGGCAATCATTGAGCATCATGTGGATTTTCAGTTTGAGCTGACCACGAGAAAATACAAAACGCTTCTCGCAAAAGAACTGGATAAAAAAGAAGTGCAGGAAGGTTTGATCAAAGCCTGTGACGTGATCGATCTGATCATTGAGATTCTGCGGGGAAGCAAGTCTGTCAAAGATGCCAAAGCATGTCTGACGCAGGGAATCACAGAGAACATCAAGTTTAAATCTCAGATTTCGAAAAAGATGGCGGCTATGCTCCGCTTTACGGAAAGACAGGCATCTGCAATTCTGGAAATGCGGTTATATAAACTGATTGGTCTGGAAATTGAAGCGCTGCAGAAAGAACACGAGACAACGCTGAAAAATATTGCCCGCTATGAAGATATTTTGAATCATTATGATTCCATGGCAACGCTGATCATGGAAGAGATGGATGCATTTAAAAAAGAGTATGGAAGAAAGCGCCGTACTGCAATTGAAAATGCAGAGGCGGCAGTGTTTGAAGAAAAGAAAGTAGAAGAGCAGGAAGTAATCTTTTTGATGGATCGCTTCGGGTATGCGAAAACCGTGGATGTGAGCGTGTATGAGCGAAACAAAGAGGCGGCAGACAGTGAGAATAAATATGTTGTAAATTGTCTGAATACCGGAAAAATCTGTCTGTTTACGGATAGCGGAAAAATGCATCAGATCAAAGTGATGGATCTGCCATATGGAAGATTCCGGGATAAAGGCGTTCCGATTGACAATGTGAGCAATTACAGCAGCAGTGAAGAACAGATCGTGACGATCTGTGACGCACAGCAGATCGCGTTTGAGAAGCTTTTGTTTGCCACAAAGCAGGGAATGATCAAGCGAGTAGACGGCAGTGAGTTCCAGGTGGCAAAACGAACCATTGCAGCGACCAAGCTCCAGGAAGAGGATGCACTGATCCATGTTGGGATGGTTAGGGAGAATCAGAATATTGTGCTGCAGACAAGAGATGGATATTTCTTAAGATTTCTGACAGCAGAGATTCCGGAAAAGAAAAAAGGTGCAGTCGGCGTGCGCGGAATCAAGCTGCAGAAAACGGATGAGCTGGAGCAGATCCATCTGTTTGAAGAGGGAACAGATACAAAAGTGAAATATGGAGAAAAAGAAGTGACCTTGAACCGTCTGAAACTGGCTAAGAGAGACGGTGTCGGGACGAAGCAGAGGAAATGATAAAAAAGTTACTGTTCACACCGGATGTTAAATATAGGTTCTGAACCGTCATGCTTGCATGTAAGGGAAAGAATCTATATTTAACATCCGGTGGAACCAGTCACCACCAATACATAAGCAATCTAGCACGAAGTGCGACACTGGAGTGCGCAAGCACGACGATTGCGCATGGATAGGTGGGGATTGGTATGAACAGTAACATAAAAAGAACATAAATTTGATTTATCCCTTGCTTTCACCAGATAATGGTGCTATACTGTCTATAGTTACATAATCAATCCGGCAGAAGAGTGAACGAAAGTTCACTCTTCTTTGTATGATAGGGCTTTTTACATATCATGCGGTCATGCGGGAGAAGATAACGATACTGGAAAATAAAAAAGTGAGATAGAAAGGAAGTTTGACGTGTCAAGAAGAGAAGAATATGAAAAACAGACAGAAGAACTTTTAGAGCCGATCGTAGCAGAACAGGGATTCGAGCTGGTAGATGTAGAATATGTAAAAGAAGCAGGAAACTGGTATCTGAGAGCATATATCGACAAGCCGGGCGGGATCACAGTGGATGACTGCGAAGTGGTAAGCAGAAGATTTTCAGACATTCTGGATGAGAAAGACTACATCGAAGATTCCTATATTTTTGAGGTGAGCTCTCCAGGGCTTGGAAGACCTTTGAAGAAAGAAAAAGATTTTATCAGAAGCGTGGGACAGGAAGTGGAGATCCGTACGTACCGTGCGATTAACAGACAGAAAGAATTTGTTGGAATTCTGAAAGAATTTGATCAGAACACAGTGACGATCTCATATGAAGATGACAGTACACAGACATTTGAAAAAAGTGAAATTGCACTTATCCGTTTAGCGTTGGATTTTTAAATTAGGAGGAAATGAAACAATGAACACAGAATTAATGGAAGCTTTGACAATTCTTGAAAAAGAGAAGAACATCAGCAGAGATACCATGATGGATGCGATTGAAAACTCTCTCATCAGTGCCTGCAAAAACCACTTCGGGACATCGGATAATATCAAGGTGATCATGAACAGAGAGACCTGTGATTATGCTGTTTACGCAGAAAAAGAAGTAGTTGAGGAAGTGTTTGATCCGGCAATCGAGATCACACTGGAAGATGCGGAAGAGATTGATTCTGCACTGCAGATCGGAGATGTTTGTCAGGTTCCGGTACAGTCCAAAGAGTTTGGACGTATTGCAACAATGAATGCGAAAAACCTGATTCTTCAGAAGATCCGCGAGGAAGAAAGAAAAGTAGTATACGATCAGTATTTTGAAAAAGAGAAAGACATTGTAACAGGTATTGTGCAGCGTTATGTTGGCAAAAATATCAGTGTCAATCTGGGTAAAGCAGATGCCATGCTCACAGAAAATGAGCAGGTCAAAGGAGAAGTGTTTAAACCGACAGACCGCATTAAATTGTACATTGTAGAAGTGAAGAACACTCCGAAGGGGCCAAAGATCCTGGTTTCCCGTACACATCCGGAACTGGTGAAACGTCTGTTTGAAGCAGAAGTTGCAGAGGTGAAGGACGGAACCGTTGAAATCAAGAGCATTGCCCGTGAGGCAGGATCCCGTACAAAGATGGCTGTATGGTCAAATGATGAGAATGTAGATCCGGTCGGAGCATGTGTCGGAATGAACGGTGCCAGAGTCAATGCGGTTGTGGAAGAGCTCAGAGGAGAAAAGATCGACATCATCAACTGGAGTGATAACCCGGCTCTTCTGATTGAGAATGCCTTAAGTCCTGCAAAGGTGATCTCTGTTATGGCAGATCCGGATGAAAAAGTGGCAAGTGTTATTGTGCCGGATTACCAGTTGTCTCTTGCAATCGGAAAAGAAGGTCAGAATGCAAGACTGGCAGCGCGTCTGACAGGATATAAGATCGACATTAAGAGCGAGACACAGGCAATCGAGTCCGGAGAACTCCCGGAGGATTACATGGATCAGATGAACATGATGGAAGAAGACGGATATGCAGAGGATTATGAGGAAACTGTCAACTATACAGATGGATATCCGGAAGATGCAGATGCATACGAAGAGATTGAGTTTGTAGAGGCAGAGGAAGAATAAACTCTTTTGAGAGGTGAGGTATTTGAACGGTAAAAAGAAAATTCCGATGCGCAAATGTGTCGGATGTGGAGAAATGAAAGCCAAAAAGGAACTGCTCAGAGTTCTGCGGACAGAAGACGATGGATTTGTATTGGATACGACCGGCAGAAAAAACGGACGGGGTGCTTATGTCTGTCTTTCAAGTGAGTGTTTTGCAAAGGCGGTAAAAAATAAAGGGCTGGAACGTTCGTTTAAGCAGGCAATTCCAAAAGAAGTATATGAACGGCTGGAAAAGGAGATGGAACAATTTGAAGCAAGATAGAGTGCTGTCCCTGATCGGGCTGGCCACAAAGGCAGGAAAATGTGCCAGTGGTGAATTCATGACAGAAAATGAGACAAAATCCGGGAAAGCTGTACTGGTGATCGTAGCGGAAGATGCATCGGATAACACCAAAAAGAAATTCCGGGATATGTGTAAGTTTTATGAGGTTCCAATTTATTTTTACGGAGATAAAGATACCTTAGGGCATGCAATGGGAAAAGAGTTCCGTGCATCTCTGGCGATATTGGACGAAGGATTTGCAAAAGGAATTCGAAAACAACTGGAAATAAAAAATAATACGATTGCATAGAGGAGGTAGTTTGAGTATGACGAAATTAAGAGTGCATGAACTGGCAAAAGAGCTGGGGATGGAAAATAAAGACCTGATGGAGATTCTGGAGAAAAAGAATGTGGAGGCGAAAACTTCCATGAGCTCCATTCCGGATGAGGTCGTAGCAGAACTGCGCAGCGGGCACGCAGGAAAAGGAACATCGGAAGATGCTCCGAAAAAGAAAAATATCGTACAGGTATTCCGCCCACAGAATTCGAAGAGCGGAAACCGCCGCCCGGGAGGATCCCGTTCGGGAAATGGACAGAACACACAGGGAACATCCCGTCAGGATCGTCCGGCAGGCGGAAGAAACGGACAGCGTCCGGCTTCCGGTCAGAATGGATCCCGTCAGGAGCGCCCGGCGAGAGGGCCACAGGCAAATGGAGAGAGAGAGAACAGAAGACCACAGGAAGGACGCCCGGCAGGAAACCGACGTCCGGAAGAGGGACAGAGAGGCGGTTTCCGTCAGAATCGTCCGGCAGATGGAAGAAACGGGCAGCGTCCGTCTTCTGCTCCAAACGGTCAGAGAGGAAACCGTCGCCAGGACGAGGGTGCAAGAAATGGCCAGCGCCCGGATTCCAGAAGAAACGACAGAAATGACAGAAACGACAGAAATTCAATTCCGTCGCCATTGGTAGAGCAGCAGAAACCGCAGCGCAATAAAGCGAAAGATAAAGAAAAAGATTACAAGAAAAAAGAAAACAGAGAAGAAGGATTTGAAAGCAAGGGCAAAAAAGGCAGAAAGCAGAAACCGACAGTAGAAGTGCAGAGACCACAGCCAAAGCCGGAAGTGAAAAAGGAAGAGGAAATCAAACAGATCACAATCCCGGAAGTACTGACAATCCAGGAACTGGCAGACAAGATGAAAGTGGTACCGTCTGTGATCGTAAAGAAACTGTTCATGCAGGGCAAGATCGTAACAGTGAATCAGGAAATTGATTTTGAGACAGCAGAAGAAATCGCAATGGAATTTGAGATCCTTTGTGAAAAAGAAGAAGTTGTAGATGTCATAGAAGAGCTTCTCAAAGAAGATGAAGAAGATGAAGCGACTATGGTAAAACGTCCTCCTGTTGTATGTGTTATGGGACACGTTGACCACGGAAAGACGTCTCTGCTGGATGCGATCCGTGATACCAGTGTGACAGACCGCGAGGCAGGTGGAATCACACAGCACATCGGTGCTTCTGTAGTAGAGATCAACGGAGAAAAGATTACATTCCTGGATACACCGGGACATGAGGCGTTTACTGCAATGCGTATGAGAGGAGCAAATTCTACAGATATTGCGATTCTTGTAGTTGCAGCAGATGACGGTGTGATGCCGCAGACGATCGAGGCGATCAACCATGCCAAAGCAGCGGGAATTGAAATTATCGTAGCGATCAATAAGATCGATAAGCCAAGTGCAAATATTGAGCGTGTAAAACAGGAACTGACAGAGTATGAACTGATTCCGGAAGACTGGGGCGGAAGCACGATTTTCGTACCGGTATCCGCGCATACAAAAGAAGGAATTCAGGAGCTTCTCGAGATGGTTCTTCTGACAGCAGAAGTGATGGAGCTCAAAGCAAATCCGAACCGTGTGGCAAGAGGACTTGTCATCGAGGCAGAGCTGGATAAAGGAAAAGGTTCTGTTGCGACAGTGCTCGTACAGAAAGGTACCCTTCGTGTGGGAGATGCCATTGCAGCAGGATCCGCACACGGAAAAGTAAGAGCCATGATGGATGACAGGGGAAGACGTGTAAAAGAAGCAGGTCCGTCCCAGCCGGTAGAAATCCTCGGATTGAATGAGGTTCCGCAGGCAGGAGAAGTCTTTGTGGGATGCGAGTCAGAAAAAGAAGCAAGAAACTTTGCAGAGACATTTATTTCACAGCACAGAGTGAAGATGCTTGAAGAGACAAAATCCAAGATGTCTCTGGATGATCTGTTCAATCAGATTCAGGAAGGAAACTTAAAAGAACTCAACATCGTAGTGAAAGCAGATGTACAGGGTTCTGTGGAAGCAATCAAACAGAGTCTGATCAAATTGTCAAATGAAGAAGTTGTGATCAAGATCATTCACGGCGGAGTTGGTGCGATCAATGAATCCGACGTGATTCTGGCATCTGCTTCCAATGCGATCATCATCGGATTTAACGTGCGTCCGGATGCGACAGCGAAGGAGATTGCAGACCGTGAAGGCGTTGACTTAAGACTTTACAGAGTCATCTACAATGCGATTGAAGATGTGGAAGCGGCAATGAAAGGTATGCTGGATCCGGTATTTGAAGAGAAGGTACTGGGACACGCAGAAGTACGTCAGACATTTAAGGCATCCGGAGTGGGAACGATTGCAGGTTCTTATGTACAGGACGGTACTTTTGAACGAAATTGTTCTGTTCGTCTGACACGTGACGGCATTGTGATCTTTGACGGACCTCTGGCATCTCTGAAACGATTCAAGGATGATGTGAAAGAAGTCAGAGCCGGATACGAGTGCGGTTTCGTATTTGAAAACTATAATGATATCAAAGAAGGCGATCTTGTAGAAGCATACAAGATGGTAGAAATAGAAAGAAAATAAGGAGCAGTTATGAGGAAAAACAGTATTAAAAACACAAGAATCAATACTGAAGTCCAAAGAGAACTGAGCAACATCCTACGCGGAGGCATCAAGGACCCGAGAGTGGCGCCGATGACTTCCGTGGTAGCGGTGGAAGTAGCACCTGATCTGAAGACATGTAAGGCATACATCAGCGTGCTGGGAGATAAGAAAGCCCAGGAAGATACGATCACAGGACTTCAGAGTGCAGAAGGATATATCCGGCGTGAACTGGCAAGAACGATCAACATGCGCAATACACCGGAGATCCGGTTTATCATGGATCAGTCCATTGAATACGGTGTCAATATGACGAAAAAAATCAATGATCTGACCAAAGATTTGAAAAGTGAGGATAAATAAATAAGCATGAAAATTGTATTATCTGATATTTTGAAGGGAAAGAAGCGGATCGCGCTCTCCGGTCATGTTCGGCCGGACGGAGACTGTGTAGGATCATCGATGGGATTGTACCTGTATCTTACAGAGCAGTTTCCGGAAATAGAAGTTGATCTGTATCTGGAAAAGATACCGGCATCCTTTTCCATAATCTCGCGTACAGAGGAAATCAGACATACACTTTCAGAAGAGACGGCATATGATCTGTTTATCTGTCTGGACTGTGGGGACGAACAGCGGCTCGGACCGTTTGCACCGTTACTTCGACAGGCTGCACATACGGTTTGTATCGATCATCATGTGAGCAATGATGCATTTGCAGAGTTAAATTACATTCGCCCGGAGGCAAGTTCTACATCAGAGCTGGTTTATACACTTCTGGAAGATGAGAAGATCAGTAAGGCATGTGCGGAAGCACTGTATATGGGAATCGCACATGATACGGGAGTATTTCAGTACTCCTGTACCTCTCCGGAGACGATGGAGGCAGCCGCACAGTTGCTTAGAAAAGGAATTGACGGCAGTGAGATTATCGAAAAAACTTATTTTGAGAAGACCTATATCCAGAATCAGATCTTAGGGAGAGCGCTTTTAGAAAGCATGCTGGTTTTAGAAAAACAGGTGGTCGTTTCTGTTGTATCCAGAAAAGAGATGGAATTTTTCGAGGCAGTTCCAAGCGATCTGGAGGGAATCGTGGCTCAGCTTCGGCAGACAAAAGGTGTGGAAGTGGCGATTTTTCTGCATGAGACGGACACCCGGGAGTATAAGGTCAGTCTGCGTTCCAAGGGCAAAGTCAATGTAAGCAGTATTGCTCAGTATTTTGGTGGAGGCGGTCATGTGCGTGCAGCAGGGGTTACAATGAAAGGTTCTGCGCACGATGTGATCAACAATCTGCTTAGACAGATTACATTGCAGCTAAAAGAGGCATAGAAGAGAAAGACAGGAATTGTTATGGTAAATGGAATTCTGAACGTATACAAAGAAAAAGGATACACATCCCATGATGTAGTGGCAAAGCTGCGTGGAATTGTGGGACAGAAGAAGATCGGACATACAGGCACGCTGGACCCGGATGCGGAAGGCGTGCTTCCTGTTTGTCTGGGAAGAGCAACAAAGGTATGTGATATGCTCACGGAAAAGGATAAAACATACGAGGCGGTCCTGTTGCTTGGAAAAGAGACCGATACCCAGGATATTTCAGGAACTGTGCTGAGAGTGGGAGAGACAGAAGGACTCACGCAGGAGCAGGTAAAAGACTGTGTGATGAGTTTTGTGGGGGAATATGATCAGATACCGCCCATGTATTCTGCACTGAAAGTAAACGGCAAAAAGCTGTATGAGCTGGCACGGGAAGGGAAGACAATCGAGCGCAAAAGCCGCAAAGTTGAAATCAAAGAGATCCGGATCCTGGAAATGGCACTGCCGCGTGTGAGGATGGAGGTTTCCTGTTCCAAGGGAACCTATATCCGGACATTGTGTCACGATATCGGTGAAAAGCTGGGTTGCTTTGGATGTATGGAGTCGCTTCTTCGTACAAAGGTGAGCCGTTTTGAGATTGAGAGCAGTCTGAAGCTTTCAGAAATACAGAAAAAAAGAGAGGAAGGAAAGCTTTCAGAGATTATAACCCCTCTGGATGCAGTGTTTTTCCAATATCCTGCCGTGACGGTAAAAAAAGAGGGGCAGGCGCTTGCGTATAACGGAAATGAGATTCCAATCCGCTTTGTAACAGATATGGAAGAAAGAAAAAATCGGGAATGGATACGTGTATACGATCTGGAAAATCATTTTATCGGTATCTTCTGTTTTGATAAAAACAGGAAAAAACTTACTGTGGAAAAGATGTTTCTGGATCAGGAAGAAATAAGAGGATGATTATGCAGTACGTAACAGACTTAAGCAAATATCAGACAGAAAACAGGACAGCTGTCACACTCGGAAAGTTTGACGGTCTTCACCGAGGACATCAGGAACTGATCAGCCGGATTCAAAGATTTGCGGATCAGGAAAAAGCGGAAAGTGTTGTTTTTGCATTTGATATGGGGAAAGAAGCATTGATGACAGGCGAGGAAAAGAAAGCATATCTGGAAGGATGTGTGGATACGCTGATCATCTGTCCGTTTACTGAGGCAATCCGTGAGATGGAAGCAGAGGAATTTATTGAAAAGATCCTGATTGAACAACTGCATGCCGCATACATTGCAGTGGGAACAGATTTTCATTTTGGTCATCAGAAGCGAGGAGATATCTGTATGCTGAAACAGTATGCAAAGCGCTATGGATATGAGCTGGAGATTGTAGAAAAGGCAGTGTATCGAAAAAGGGAAATCAGCAGTACCTATATCAGAGAGGCGCTGAAAGTCGGCAATGTGGAACTTGCAGAAAAGCTTTTGGGATACCGATACCGTACAGAGGGCGTTGTAGAGCATGGACAAAAGCTCGGGAGAACGCTGGGATTTCCCACTTTGAATGTCGCATGGAAGCCCGAAAAAGCAGCCCCCCGGTTTGGCGTATATGCATGCAGAGTAAAAATGGATGGAACCTGGTATTGCGGAATCGGCAATCTGGGGATCAAACCGACGGTAACGGATGCAAAACGGATTTTGACAGAGGTGTATGTATTTGATTATAAGGGAGATGCATACGGAAAATATGTGGAGATTGAATTCTGTGCGTTTGAGAGACCGGAGAGCAGATTTGCATCTCTGGAGGAGTTAAAAACACAGGTGGATCGAGATATTTTATTTGGTATGGAGTATTTTCGGGCGCAGCAGTGAGGTGGTTTATGAAGAAAGGGAAGAAAAAACCAAGCTTTCGTACAAAGCTGATCTTTCTGACTTTGTCGGCCTGTATTATTTCGACATTGATTCTTGGAATCGCACAGATGGTGTTGTCCGTTTTTCATTTTTCGAGACAGGCTCGTTCTGACCTGGAATTTTATCTCGAGAATACAAGCGGGCAGTTTGATACAAGAATCAAAAATATGGAAAATATGGTGATTTCTCTGCGGCATAATAATGTGCTGAAACATTTTATCGCGGGAGAAGCGTACAATGAGCAAGAAGCAAGGGAGCAGTTTGCAAACAGTACCGATTTGTTTTCGGAAATGAATATGGTTGATTCCGCCTCTCCGTTTATCGACTGCATCTATCTGTTTAATGAAAACGGAGAATGGGTGAGCAGTCGTTTCTACCCGGAGACAGTGGAAAATATGGAGCTTCAGAATCAAATTTATAAAGAAATCAATTCCAGTTTTTTGAAAAGCAGCAATGAATACTGGTATATGACACATGATGAACGCGCGTATGTATGTATGCGTGTATACAATGAAGAGATGGAGGAGTCCGGCTGCTGCATTATTTCCCTTGGAAAAAGTGCGGTGGATACGTTGTTTTCCAAAACAAAAGAATATCCGGAAAGCAGCTGGCTGATCACAGGAGAAAAAGGACAGATTCTGTTTGCAAATGAAAAGGGAAAAGAACAGGCAAAACAGATGCTGGAAATTCAGGATTTGGGAAGCAGTGAGGAAAAGATCGGAAATCAGATGACTCTCTTTTATGGAGGGAAAACCGGGTTTGGGATTGAACTGAGGATGGCACTTCCCAAGAATCTGATCTATGCCTCGATCCGTTCCACCGTACAGCCTTTTGCAGTGATTTTTCTGATCGTGATCGGAATCACGGCGATTGTCGTATTTGCGGTATCCATGAGAATGACACGTCCGCTGAAGTTTATCGGAGAAGATATCCGGAAATTTGGAAACGGCAGACTGGATGCGCAGATGCGGGAATTTGATACAAGAGAGTTTGATGAGATCAGCACACGGTTTAATGAGATGACCGGGCAGATCAAAAATCTGATCACGGAAGTCTATGAAAAACAGCTTCTTGCTACACAGGCTCAGGTAAAATATTTGCAGTCTCAGATCAATCCGCATTTCATGTTTAACATTTTATCCATGCTCAGTATGAAAGCAGGATTGCAGGGAAACAAAGAACTGCAAAAGCTTTTGAGCGCATTTTCCAGACTGATTCAGGGAAAGATTTTCCGGAACGGAGAGATTGAAATCCCGTTATTTCAGGAGATGGAGTTGATCGAGTTTTATCTGCTTTTACAGGGAGAGCGGTTTGCAGGAAAGATTACATATGATATACTTTGCAGTGAAGAAGTGAAAAATGCCAGAATTCCGCGGCTGAGTGTGGAACCATTGGTGGAAAACGCTGTTTCACACGGTCTCGAACCGAAACCGGGAAGCGGTCATATCAGGGTGGAAGCAAAAGAAGAAAATGGGAAGCTGCGGATTCAGATCAAAGATGACGGAGTCGGATTTGATGTGGAAGAGCAGAAGAAGAACAAAGGGCAGGCGGTGGAAGATGAGAAGCATACGCACATCGGTCTTACCAATACACAGCAGATGCTTCATACGATATACGGTGAAGAAGCATCGATGAAGATTGAGAGTACACCGGGTGCGGGTACTTGTGTAACGATGTGTCTGCCGTTGGAAAAAGGGGGAAGAAAGTCATGTGGAGAGTGATGATTGCAGATGATGAACCATATATCCGGGAAGGGTTGGAAAAGCTGATTCCCTGGGAGGAGCTTGGATGCGAGCTGATCTATGTTGCGGAGAATGGTCAGGATCTGTTGGAACAGATCCGCAGCTGTCCGCCGGATATTGCGATCATTGATATAAAAATGCCGCTGATGGACGGCATGGAAGTTGCGGAATACATTTATAAAAATCATATCCGGACGTCTGTGATCTTTCTGACTGCGTATGCGGATTTTCAGTATGCACGAAAGGCAATTCAGTACCAGGTGAGTGATTATATTGTCAAAACAGCAGCTCTGGAAGAAATTCCGGCAGCCATTGCAAATATCAAACAGCGGCTGGAGAGTGAAAATATGACCTGGTATCGGATGCTCCTGGTAACACCGGTGCGTCAGGGTGAAAAGGTGAGAAAATTCTTTCTGCATGCCTTTCATTCGTTTGAATACCGCGCTCTTTCACCCGGAACGGAGGAAGAAGGACTGGTGCTTACAGTCAATGACAGTGAACGGACAGAGGAAATCTTCAGCTGTTGTGAGAAAATGAAAGCCTTTTGTAAAAACTTTCTTGGAGAGACGCCGCAGATTTTGTGCAGCCGGGCCTATCAGCAGGGAGATGATTCTTCCTTGCTCTATGAACAGACAAAGGCCTACGCCAAGGGAAGAAGTGCAGAGCAGATTTTGATCGTGCCGCAGAATGCAGAAGAGGGAGATGGGACAGATACATTGTTAAAGCGTGTTCAGACCTATATCCGGAACCATTATACAGAGCGCCTGACACTGGCGGATATTGCGGAGGCAGTCCATGTCAGCTCCAGTTATCTGAGTCGGTTTTACAAATTGAAGGCAGGAGAGAACCTGTTTGATACGATTAATTCTCTTCGTGTGGAAAAAGCCAAAGAACTGCTTTTAAGAGGAGACAAGAAAATCTATGAGATCGCAGCATTGACCGGTTTTGAGGATACGGCATATTTTTCAAAGGTGTTTAAGAAATATGCAGGATGTCCGCCAAAGGAATACGAGCAGTCCGGAGGAAGAAATCTATGAGAAAAGGAACGTGGGTTTTACTGCTTCTTATGACGGCCTGTCTGCTCGGAGGCTGCAGTAAGGAGAGCGCGGAGCAGACAGAGATTACGCTGATACATGGTTGGGGCTCCATGGAATCGGAGCATGTCAGAATGCGGCAGATTTATAAGGATTTTGAAAAAGAGCACCCGGAGATCAAGCTGAATCTGATGTCCATGACTTCATCGGATGAGGTGATCAAAAAGACAAAAAACATGCTTTCTGTTGGAGAGGTTCCGGATCTGATTTTTACAGGAGGCTACGGAAAAGATTCGGTGTACCGCTTTATGGAAGAAAAAAACAAAGCGGCAGACCTTATGCCTTATCTGGAGAAAGATCAGGAATTTGCAGACTCTGTAGCGCCGGAGATCATTTCCTACTGGCAGAAGGACGGGAAGCTGTATACCCTGTCAGATGTACTGTTGCTTGGAGGGGGATACTGGTATAACGCGGATATTTTTGAAAAAGCGGGGATTGAATCGGTACCGGAGACCTGGGATGAGTTTCTGGAGGCTTGTGAGAAGATACAGAGCTGGTCACAGAATGAAGGAAAATCGGTGATCCCGGTACAGATTACGAAAGAAAACAGTGCTTATCTGGCAGATGCCCTGCTTTTGGACACTTCCAAAGAAGCACAGGACGCAGTGGAAAATCATTCGATGATGCTAAGTGCAAAAGAACTTTTTCCGGTTTTAGAGACAATGAAGCAGATCAGACAATATGGGGACAGTACAGACAAAAATTATGGATACAGGGACGAAGGAAGTATGTTCAACAGTGGAAATACAGCCATGTATATCAATGGAGTGTGGGCAAGTAAGCTGATCGATGAAAAAATCGATGCCTGCTATGCACCGTTTCCGGGAAAGAATGGCAGCACGATCGCCAGTTCTTCCGTATGTCTGGGATATATTGTAGGCAATACCGGGAATCAAGAGACAATGGATGCCAGTGTTGAATTTTTAAAGTATATGCTCAGCGAAAAGGTACAGAAGCGGATTCTTCTGGAAACCGGACAAATGCCGTCCAGCCCAAAGATACATCTGGAAGAATATAAGGAGCAGATTCCGAGGATGTGCAATGCTGTGGAAGCAATTCGTGGAGCAGACCGTATCATTGAGGTGCCGGACAATCTCTGGACGGCAGATCAGCTGGAAAACTTTCGGAACCAGATTATGGAAGTTCTTAACGGGACTTTGGATGAAGAGCAGTTTTGTACAAATTTATATCAATAGTTGCAGCGTCATATCATGAAAATGGTATGGCGCTTTTCATAAATATGACAAAACAGAGGTAAATAAATTACAAGAAAACGGCAGAATCATAAATATATTACAAAAAACAGGAAATTGACACGGAAAAACCAGAAATAATGCAAGAAAGTGTCAATTCTATCCATAGAGTCAGGCTGATGATCATGATATTCTAAATTCAACAGGAAATCGAAGGAGGATTTAGTAATGAAAAAGAAAAGAATCATCAGCCTGATTTTGGCTACAACTATGGCGGCAACAGTAGTCGTTTCCGGATGTGGGAAATCCGGTGACTCTGAGAAAACAGATGACGGCAAAAAGAAAACAGAAGCATCTGATGACAAGGTATTGGAGTTTTATCATGGATATTATCAGGATGCAAGCGAATGGGCACCTGCACAGGTTATGCGCGATATCTATGACGAGTTTGCAAAAGAGCATGCAGATGGAGAAGTGGAATTTAAAGCAATTCCGACAGAGGATATCGACAGTGTGGTAGAAAATAAAGTGGCAGGCGGAAGCTATCCGGATATGGTGGATCTGGCAGGACGGTCTGTATCACTGGCAGCGATCAGTCAGGATTTGCTCCTTGACATGAAACCATACATAGATGAAGAAGGGATCAAAGACAACGTTGGAATCAACTATACACAGAACGACGTGGATGGAAAGATTTATACGGTTCACGATCAGCTTCTGACACTGGGATACTGGTACAATGACAAGGTGTTAAAAGACGCAGGAGCAACAACACCGGATACATGGAAGAACTGGAGCGATTTTGAAGGAGCAATGGAAAAAGTACGTTCCGCAGGCGGAGATGTGTATGCATATGGTGCCGGTCAGGGATCTACAAGATGCTTTAACGCAATCCTCGGTATGTCCGAAAATGGAAGAAAAATCGTAGGAGAGCCTCTGACAGAAGAAGCAATCGAATCCAAAGAGTTTGAAGAAGCATTCAAACAGGTGGCAAATATGGATCAGAAAAACGGATCTTCCAATGCCAGCAGCAATGCCGATGACGGTGCAAACGACTGGGCAGCAGACTTCAACAAAGGACAGTCTGCAGTGTTCTTCAACGGAGTATGGGCAGCAGGCGGATTTGAAGATACTACAAACTTTAAACCGGCAATCTTCCCGGGAAGCGTTTCCTTATCTTCTGCAAGCGGCGGAATCACAGCAGCAAATGATATGAGTGATGCAGAAAAAGAACTGGCACTGGAATTTGTAAAATATATGACAAGTGATGAAGTACAGACAAAGATCTTCAAAGAAGTAGGTGCAAACCCATGTACAACAACACTGGATCTGAATGCACTGGCAGAAGGATCTGACGAGAAAACAAAACTTCTTGCAGAGGCATGTTCTCAGGCAAATGATGCAGAATATGTGATTGCAACAATCGATTCTACATGGGGAACAGATATTGCAAATGCGATCGGTAACAAACTGATCGAATCTACCGTTTCCGGAACTGATGTAAATGCAAAATTTGAAGAATTAAAGAGTGAACTGATCGGTCTGATCGGTTAATTGTAAATCATGGAAGCTGCTCTTTGCAGGAGGTATTTAAGGAGCAGCTTCCTTCTCTATGAAATTTTCCAGAGTAGGAGGTAGCAAAATGGAAATAACCGGAAAAAAACAAAAGTTGAGAAAGAATGCGTTTATTCTCTTCTTTCTTTTACCGACTCTGGTCTGCTTTTGTGTGTTTTATTTATATCCGATCGCAACGGTGGTCATCAGTTCCTTTGCAAAATGGGACTACACGAATTTGAATGATATGCAGATGTATTCCTTTGGACATCTGTTTGACAACTATAAATATATTTTTGAGAAATATCCGTATTTCTGGGAAGGACTTAGAAATTCCTGTATCTGGGCATTGTGCGGACTTGTAATCCAGGTTCCGATCGCGACAGGAGTGGCGCTGGTAATCTCCAAGAAATGCAGAGGATGGAAGCTGGCAAGAAATATTTACGTGATACCGAATATTATTTCTTCGGCAGCAATGGGATTGATCTTCTTACAGCTGTACAATCCGAAGTATGGTATTATCAATGAAATTATCCGTGTTTTTGTGCCGAATTTCCAGGACAACGTACTGTTTATACCAAAGGTAAATATGATCGCTTTGACCTGCGCATACATCTTCTTTGCAGGAACAAACATGATCATGGTTCTGGGACAGATTTCTGCAATACCGGAAGAGGTTCGTGAGGCGGCACTTTTGGATGGAGCCAAAGGATGGACACTGGATCGTTGTATCGTTCTTCCATTGATTAAAGATACAATAAAGACAATCAGTATTCTCTCCGTATCCGCAGGATTCCTGTTGTATAATGAAGTTTATTTCCTGACGAACGGAGCAGCAGGAACAAAGAGTATCAGCTTCCTGATCCGTGAACTGGCAGTTGTCAGTCCAAGAGCACAGTACGCACGTGCAAATGCGATCGGTGCGATTCAGATCCTGGGAGGTCTGGTATTGATCCTGATCATTAACATGCTGTTTCGTGAGAGAAAACAGAAAGGAGGCAGAAGATGATGAGCAGACAGAGAAAAGGCAAAGAAAATGAAGCGGTCCATGGAGTGGGGACTTTTGGAAAGATCGTTTCGTATGTTGTGATGATTCTGGTATGTTTCATCTCCCTGTTTCCGGTTATTTGGGTGGCAATTTCCTCGTTGAAGGCAGATCCTCTGGCAGAGCCGGGATTTACTCTGCCAAGTGCACTTTGTTTTGATGGATATATCGGAGTATTCCGGGACATGCATATTATGAGATACTTCTTTAACAGTTTTAAAGTGGCAGGTATTTCTGTCGTATTAAGTATCATCATGATTTCCATGTCAGCGTATGTTGTGGCAAGAATGAACTTTAAATTTAAATCGGTGGTCAGCGTCATGTTGATGTCTACATTGTTTATTCCACCGACAGCGATGACATTCCCGGTTTATAATCTGATCAACAGTATGGGAATCAACGATACGCATGCAGGATTGATTTTAATCTATACATGCAGCGGTATCGCAGTCAGCTTTATGGTCATCAAAAACTATTTCCTGACGATACCGGTAGAGCTGGAAGAAGCAGCGCGTATTGACGGCTGCGGTTATACACAGACATTTTTCAAGATCATGCTGCCGATCGCACGTCCGGGAATCCTGACAGCAGCAATGCTGGCGTTTATGAATTACTGGAATGAATACTACTGGGCATCTATGGTACTGACAACAAAAGAACTGAAGACTGTTCCGGCGATTCTGGCACAGTTCCAGAATGCATTTTCTACGAACTACAACGGAATGTTTTCCGCAATCGTTGTAATTCTGCTTCCGCCGGTGATCTTGTTCTGCTGTTTCAGCAAGTACTTTATTGAAGCACTGTCTGGTGGGGCAGTAAAAGGCTAAAAGGAGAGAAAAAACATGAAACAAGTAACAGCCATTCTTTTGGGAGCCGGACAGAGAGGGGCAGAGGCTTATGCCTCTTATGCCCTGGATTATCCCAATGAATTGAAATTTGTAGCAGTAGCGGAACCAAGAGCGGATCGACGGGAAGAGTTTGCAAAGCTTCATGATATTGCACCTCAAAACGCTGTGGAATCGGACATGGAGCTTTTGAACCGTCCGAAAATGGCGGACTGTGTTCTGATCTGTACACAGGATCAGATGCATTATGAGGCATTGAAGCTGGCTGTGGAAAAAGGCTATCACATTTTATGTGAAAAACCGATCTCACCTGTAAAATCTGAACTGATCGAGATCGGGGAGATCGCAAAGAATTATGACAAGGTGATCAGTATTTGCCACGTGCTGCGTTATTCTCCATTTTTCAGAGAGCTGAAACGGCTTCTGGATGAAGGAGCGATCGGTCAGCTTGTTGATATCCAGCATATTGAGAGTGTGGGATACTGGCATATGGCACACAGCTTTGTACGTGGTAACTGGAGAAACAAGTCCTTAAGCAGTCCGATGATCCTGCAGAAGTGCTGTCATGATATGGACATCTTATTATGGCTCGTAGGTGCGTCCTGTACAAGACTTACAAGCTTCGGAAATCTGATGCATTTTAAAGAAGAAAATGCACCAGAAGATGCTCCGGCTCACTGTCTGGACGGATGTGTACACCGGGATGAATGTCCGTATTTTGCACCTCGATTCTATCTGGAGGATTTAGAGGAAAAAGGCGGAACATTTGCAAAAGTGGTAAGTCTTCAGACGGATAAAAAATCTCTGCTGGATGCATTGAAAGACGGACCATATGGAAGGTGTGTTTACCACTGTGACAACGATGTGGTAGATCATCAGGTAGTAAATCTGGAGTTTGACAATGGTGTGACAGCAAGTATGACAATGTGTGCGTTTACCAATAAATGCGAGCGGATCATCAATCTGATGGGAACAAAAGGACAGATTCGCGGAAACATGGAAGAAAATGAAATCATTGTGGAAGATTTTGCGTCTGGAAATACAACAAAGATCAAGGTAAAAGTACCAAAAGGTGGACACAGCGGAAGCGATGTCTCCATGATGAAAGACTTTGTGGAACTGGTGGCAGGAGGCGGAACTGCAAAAAGCGTAAGCGCCGCATCAGAATCCATCGAGAGTCATTTGATGGCACTGGCGGCAGAAGACAGCCGGGAACACAACGGTGTTGTTTATGAAATGAAAGGATATGGAAAATAGTAATGAATCAGGAAATATGGAATCGGACCGAATGGTTCCGGAAAGAAAGATTCGGAATGTTTATCCACTGGGGACTGTATGCCATTCCGGCGCTGGGCGAGTGGGTAATGTCCGAAAAACGAATGACAGTAGAAGAATATGAGAAATATTTCGAGCAGTTTGATCCAACGGATTACAATCCGAGAGAATGGGCAAGACTGGCAAAAAAAGCAGGTATGAAATATGCGGTGCTGACTGCAAAGCATCACGATGGATTTTGTTTGTTTGATTCTGCACTGACAGATTATAAAGCGACAAATACAAAGGCCGGACGGGATCTGGTTCGGGAATTTCTGGATGCATTCCGTGCGGAAGGATTAAAAGTAGGGCTTTACTTTACACTGATTGACTGGCATCATCCGGACTATCCGAAATACAATGATATGCACCATCCAATGCGCGGAAATGAGGCGTATAAAGATGAAAATATCAATTTTGACCGGTATCTGGAATATATGCATGGCCAGGTGGAAGAACTGGTGACCAATTACGGAAAGCTGGATATTCTCTGGTTTGATTTCTCTTATGACAACATGTGTGAAGATACATGGAAAGCAGAAGAGTTGATCCGTATGGTCAGAAAACATCAGCCGGATGTTATTATTGACAATCGTCTGGAAGGTTCCGGAGAGAAGAACGGAAGTATCGTAACAGATCATCCGAATATTTACAGCGGAGATTTCGCAAGTCCGGAAATGATCATTCCGCCGGGAGGAATGAAAGATCTGAACGGAAAACCGATCCCGTGGGAGCTTTGTGCAACGATGAACAACCACTGGGGATACTGTTATTATGATCATACTTACAAAACATCACAGACCATTATCCGCAAACTGGTTGAATGTGTCAGCAAAGGCGGAAACTTTATCCTGAACGTAGGACCGGATGCAAAAGGAAGAATTCCGAAAGAAAGCCAGGAAATTCTGACGCAGGTAGGAGAATGGATGGAGCAAAACGGAGAAAGTCTTTATGAATGTGGAATTTCCGAGTATGACAAGCCGGAATGGGGACGTTATACACAAAAAGGAAACACGGTATATGCCCATATTTATGAAACGCCTCTGGGAGCACTCCCATTGTATGGAATCAGCCCGCAGGAGGTAGGAACAATCACCTTCCTTTCCAGCGGAGCGCAGGTGCAGAGGGGTGAGGCATGGAATACAGCTATGTATTCAGATACACCGTTTGTGGCGCTGGGTGAAAATCCGGTATTCAGTTATCCGCTGCCGGATGAAATCGATACTGTTTTGAAAATCGAGTTGAAAAAATAGGACTTTACATCCGAAAATCCCTGTGGTATACTACCTTAGGATTCAGCCGGTGTTCGGTAATCGGACAACTCCGACCGTTACTTAATACCAGGCGGTTTATTATTAAGTTTAAAGGAGGATCATACGATGATCGCAAAAGAAAAGAAACAGGCTATTATTGCAGAATTTGGAAGAAGTGAAGGAGATACAGGATCTCCGGAAGTACAGGTAGCGATCCTGACAGCAAGAATCAACGAGCTGACAGATCACTTCAAAGCAAATCCAAAAGACCACCACTCAAGAAGAGGACTTCTGAAAATGGTAGGACAGAGACGTGGACTGCTTGCATACCTGAAAAAAGTAGATATCGAAAGATACCGTGCTTTGATCGAAAAACTTGGATTAAGAAAATAATTCATGGAAGAGGGACTTCTGCCTGTGTCGGTTTATCCGGCAGGCAGAGGTCTTTTTATTTCTTGCGATTCATACATATCTATGGTATAATAATCTAGATTGCGGACAAGTATGTATACCCGAGACCACTGAAAAGTATATCGAAAGCTTCCGGTGTTTTTTTCAGTAGTTTCGGAGACACTTGTTCCGGGAAATGTTTCAAACAAAAAGGAGAATATTATGTATAAGAAATTTGAGATGGAACTTGCCGGCAGAACTCTGCGCGTGGATGTTGACAGAGTGGCAAAGCAGGCAAATGGTGCGGTTTTGATGCACTACGGAGATACTACAGTTCTCTGTACTGCGACAGCATCTGAGAAGCCAAGAGACGGGATTGACTTTTTCCCGCTGAGTGTAGAGTACAATGAGAGACTTTATGCAGTCGGAAAGATTCCGGGAGGATTCAACAAAAGAGAAGGAAAGGCTTCTGAGAATGCAATTTTAACATGTCGTGTCATTGACAGACCGATGCGTCCTCTGTTCCCGAAGGATTACAGAAATGACGTGACATTGGAGAATCTGGTTATGTCTGTTGATCAGGACTGCAGTCCGGAACTGACAGCAATGCTTGGTGCGGCGATTGCCACAAGTATTTCAGATATTCCGTTTGACGGACCGATCTCTACGACTCAGGTTGGTCTGGTTGACGGAGAATTTGTATTCAACCCGACAGCAGCACAGAAAGAAGTATCGGATCTGGCGCTGACAGTTGCATCTACAAAAGAGAAAGTAATCATGATCGAAGCCGGAGCAAATGAAGTTCCGGAGGCTCAGATGATCGAGGCTATTTTTGCGGCACATGAACTGAACCAGAAAGTCATCGCATTTATTGAGACGATCGTGGCAGAATGCGGAAAAGCAAAACATGAATATACAAGCTGCGCGGTTCCGGAAGAACTGTTTGAGGCGATCAAAGAGATCGTTCCACCGGCAGAGATGGAAGAAGCAGTCTTTACAGATGACAAACAGACAAGAGAAGAAAATATCCGTGTCATTACAGAAAAACTGGAAGAGGCATTTGCAGAGAACGAAGAATGGCTGGCAGTGTTAGGGGAAGCAGTTTATCAGTATCAGAAGAAGACTGTCAGAAAGATGATCTTAAAAGATCACAAACGTCCGGACGGACGTGCGATCGATCAGATTCGTCCGCTGGCAGCAGAGACAGACCTGATCCCGAGAGTTCATGGATCTGCGATGTTTACAAGAGGACAGACTCAGATTTGTACAGTGACAACACTGGCACCTCTTTCAGAAGCACAGAGAATCGACGGACTGGATGAGGCAGAGACTTCCAAGAGATATATGCACCACTACAATTTCCCGTCTTATTCTGTTGGAGAGACAAAACCATCCAGAGGACCGGGACGTCGTGAGATTGGTCACGGTGCACTGGCAGAGAGAGCACTCCTTCCGGTACTTCCAAGCGAGGCAGAGTTCCCGTATGCGATCCGTACGGTATCTGAGACATTTGAATCGAATGGTTCTACTTCTCAGGCAAGCGTATGTGCGTCCAGTATGTCACTGATGACAGCAGGTGTGCCGATCAAGGCAGCTGTTGCCGGAATTTCAGCAGGTCTGGTGACAGGAGAGACAGACGATGATTATCTGGTTCTTACAGATATCCAGGGACTGGAAGATTTCTTCGGAGATATGGACTTTAAAGTGGCTGGTACACACAAGGGTATCACAGCGATCCAGATGGACATTAAGATCCACGGACTGACAAGACCGATCATTGAAGAAGCAATCGCAGCGACAAAGAAAGCAAGAACTTATATTCTGGACGAAGTGATGAATAAAGCAATTGCAGAACCTAGAAAAGAAGTGGGAACTTATGCACCGAAGATTATTCAGATGCAGATCGACCCACAGAAGATCGGCGATGTTGTCGGACAGAGAGGAAAGACGATCAATGCGATCATCGAGCAGACTGGCGTGAAGATCGATATCACAGACGATGGAGCAGTTTCTATCTGCGGTACAGAAAAAGAAGCGATGGAAAAAGCAGCGAAGCTGATCGCAACGATCGTAACAGATTTTGAAGCAGGACAGCTTTTTGAAGGAAAAGTAATCAGCATCAAAGAATTCGGAGCATTCCTTGAGTTTGCACCTGGAAAAGAAGGAATGGTTCATATTTCCAAGATCTCCAAAGAGAGAGTCAACAAGGTAGAAGATGTTCTGAACATTGGAGATGTTGTGAAGGTGGTATGCCTTGGAAAAGATAAAATGGGAAGATTCAGCTTCAGCATGAAAGATGTTGCAGAAGACTAATTAGAACTGAAGAGAAAATAGAAAATCAGGATTACCATTTAAGTGGATAATCCTGATTTTCTATTTTGCATTTACGACAATGCTCTGGTCTCCCCGCATTATTTTATTAAGTATTCGTTTCATTTCTTCGCCGTTATCTCCTGACAAATCAATGCTTGAAAAAGGCAGAGTCAGTCTTTTATTGTTGTAATAAGTAATCCATATTGTATTATTTCTGGTTCCTGGAAATACATAGCGCAAATCCTTTATATACTTTTTGGCATAGAGGTTTCCGTTTATAACGAACCAATTTTTACTGACAAACATTCGTGTTGAGCTTTGCACAATGATAGGGCGTTTTGATATATTTCCATATTTTATATGCGGTCAACAAAGTAAAACAAAGAAAGAATAATTCGATCCATAGAACTTCTTGAAGTTTTTCAATCCACACTATTCTAAATCCCCGTACAGACTGATAAGCACAAAATCCCCATATAAAGGCTAGCAATAACTTTTTAAGTGGGTAAAGACGAAACCATTCAATCATTTTTAGCGGTCCATTTGATGGATGGTAATCTTCATTTATGAGTTTATTTGTAAGGCATTTCTGTACAATGGATGGTAAATTGACCCACAGGATAATTGCTAAAAATAGAAGCCAAATAACCATTCTGCTCCCCTTTCTTTCTCTGATCTGTCGTTTTCTTGATACCTTTATTATATCAGTTCCATGGATCCGTCACAATAAAAATGAAAGGTCTCTGTTCCGGCAGAAGTCGAGTTAAAGGACGGAGAATTTGTGAATTATATCGCATGCGATACAATTGAATATGCAAAAATGCATAATAATAGAGCAGTGAAGAAAACATTAACCATACCAGAGTGGTTGAATGAGGCGGCTACGAGAGCCGGGGTAAATTATTCTCAGGTTCTTCAAGAAGCACTGATGAGAAAATTAAATATAAGCAGATAATCATTGGAGAGCTTGGAAACAGGCTCTCTAATCTTTAAGATTTCTTAAAGATTCTTAAAGATACAGTAAAGACTATTGAGTAAGAAACAGAAAACGACTATACTAAACACTGTCAAATGTTGGAGAAGAAGGAGCAGGCAAGATGAGATACAGACAGAACAATGTAAGGAAGAAACTGATTCCGGCGTACGGGATTGTGCCGCTTTTACTGGCATTGTTATGGAACTCACTGGCATATAATGGTGCCAGATGGATTGCATCCGGGCGATATCATTACAATATTGAGACTGTGTTGGATGAGAGGATTCCTTTCATACCCTGGACATTGGTAATCTATTTTGGATGTTATCTGTTTTGGGGAATCAATTACATTTTGATTGCGGGACAGGAAAAAGAGAGTGTATATCGCTTTTTTACAGCAGATGCAATATCCCGGATTGTCTGTTTCTGTTTTTTTGTCTTGTTTCCGACGACCAATACCAGACCGGAGATTGTGGCAGACGGATTCTGGAATCAGGCCGTGATCTGGCTTTATTCCATTGATGCCGCGGACAATTTGTTTCCTTCCATTCATTGCCTGGTAAGCTGGTTTTGTTTTCTGGGAATTCGTGGGGGGCAGGAGATTCCGAAATGGTATCAATACCTGTCCTGTGTGATTGCAGTTTGCGTGTTTTTATCCACTTTGATGACAAAACAGCATGTTGTCTGGGATGTGGCAGGTGGTGTTATCCTGGCGCAGATCTGTTTTACGGTTTCCGGGAAAACACAGTGGTATCGGATATATCAAAGATTTTGTGAAAGGATACAAAGCTGTATTTTTCATTTGACAGGAGGAGCACGACATGAGAGATAAGAAAAAAGCAGTTTTTAATATTTTATTTTTATTACTTGTATTTGGTCTGACTGTATATGGTGTTTTTCGAGGAGAAGACCTTGAGAGTATGATGCACTCCATTCGACAGGTACAGTGGCAATGGCTGGTGCCGGGAGTGGCTCTGGTATTATTCTTTATATGGTCAGAATCAATTATTATCTGGTATATGATGAAATCGTATGGAACCCGGTTGAAGAAACGGTCTTGTTTTCTGTTTTCTTCCGTTGGTTTTTTCTTTAGTTGCATTACACCGTCGGCAAGCGGTGGACAGCCGATGCAGATATACTATATGAAGAAAGAAAAGATACCGATTCCAGTATCGACGGTAGTATTGATGATTGTGACGATTACATATAAGCTGGTCCTGGTTGTGATCGGAATCGGGATTCTCATATTTGGTCAGGGATTTCTGCACAGATATCTGGAAGGCATTCTGCCGGTCTATTATCTGGGATTGGGATTGAATGTGTTTTGTGTGGTATTTATGACAGTTCTTGTATTTCATCCGGTGCTGACAAAGGAAATCCTGAAAAAAGGCGTCCATTTGCTGGAAAAGCTGCGCCTGATGAAACACAAAGAAGAACGGCTGGAAAAGCTGGATGCATCTATGGATACTTACCGGGGAACGGCAGTATATTTAAAAGAGCATATGGGCGTGATCGTGGTTGTATCCGGAATTACATTTGTTCAGAGAATGGCCTTGTTTGCAGCTACCTGGTTTGTGTATCGGGCGTTTGGACTGTCAGGAACTTCATTCTTTGATATTCTGTTTCTTCAGGCAGTGATAGCAGTTGCGGTAGATATGCTGCCGCTTCCCGGTGGTATGGGGATCAGTGAAACATTATTTTTGAATATTTTTCGCCCGGTGTTCGGATCTTTGCTGCTTCCGGGTATGGTTTTAAGCCGGGGACTGGGATATTATGCAGAATTACTGATCAGTGCTGCATTTACAGTGGTGGCGCAGCTTACGATAGGAAATGAAAAAGTAAGAGAACAAAAGAAGTGTATAAAGGAGCGTGTTGAGGGATGATAGGATTTTATGATTATACGGTGGTGCTGACTTATATTAGTTTTACTTCATCAATAATCGGCATTTTTTGTGCTGTTACAGGACATCCAAAGTGGGCTGTGTTCTGTCTGGCGCTTTCCGGATTATGCGATATGTTTGATGGAAAGATTGCGCGAACGAAGAAAAACAGAACAGAGGATGAGAAGCAGTTCGGAATTCAGATTGATTCTCTGTGTGATGTGGTCTGTTTTGGAGTGTTTCCGATTGTATTATGCTATGAGTTGGGCATGCGCCGTATTTACAGTATGGCAATTTTAGTACTGTATGGGCTTGCCGGAGTAATCCGCCTTGGATATTTTAATGTCATGGAGACCAAACGGCAGCAGGAGACCAGCGAAAATCGAAAATACTATCAGGGACTTCCAATCACATCCATGTCAGTCGTACTGCCGCTGCTCTTTGTAGTATCGCTGATACTTCCGGGATATCACTGGTTTCTGTATGCACTGCATATTACAGTGGCAGTGGTCGGTATCTTGTTTGTGGCAGATTTTAAGTTCCGCAAACCAACGAATAAAGAACTGGCAGTTCTTGTCGGAATCGTAGGAGTCGCAGTCCTGTTCATCCTGTTCTATAACGGAGGATGGTGGGAGTTCTGCAGAGCGCGGTTTTTCCGGCATATGTAGTTTTCAAAGGATGAGATAATAAGGAGGTAAAAAGGATGAAGCTGGCAGACAGAAGAGGAAACATAGAAGAATGCAGTTCAGGACAGGATCGGCTGCTGGAATGGATTTACACGCATGAAACAGGAAGGTTTCTTATGAAGGGACTGATCAATCCACATATCTCTGAAATCGGAGCTGCGTTTTTGGATTCTCGGGCCTCCAGAGTGCTAATTGCGTGGTTTATCCGGAAGAACAAGATTCCGATGTATCAGTATGAGCAGAAAAAGTACCGCTCTTTCAATGAATTTTTTAAACGAAAAGCACTTCCGGGAGCACGAAGAATCATTCGGGAGCCAGAGAGGCTGATCAGTCCTTGTGACGGAAGACTCAGTGTCTATAAAATTGAAGAAAATTCCCGGTTTCAAATCAAACATACAAGCTACAGTACAGAGAGTCTTTTGAAAAATGAAGGGCTTGCAAAACGCTATGCAGGCGGGTATGCATGGGTGTTCCGGCTTTGTGTGGAAGATTATCATCGTTACATTTATGTGGATGATGGAGTAAAATCGGAAAACGTGAAAATACCGGGAGTATTGCATACGGTCAATCCGGTGGCGAATGACAGTTTCCCAATCTATAAAGAGAATGCAAGAGAGTTTTCGCTGCTCTGCTCAGAAAATTTTGGGACGGTTTTAATGATGGAAGTAGGGGCAATGATGGTGGGAAAAATTGAAAATCGCCATCAGGCGGCAAGAGTGCGAAGAGGTCAGGAAAAAGGAAATTTTGCATTTGGAGGTTCTACGATCATTCTGCTCACACAAAAAGGAAAGGCAATGCCGGATCCGGATATCTGGGAGAATTCTCTGAATGGGATTGAAACAAAAGTAAGGCTGGGAGAAAGCGTCGGGAGAGGAAAGAAACGATAAAAAAGAGCTGAGATTTATCATCGGAAATTGAATGATAAAATCTCAGCTTTTCTATTTTATAAATTCAATGCAGTCTGATATCCTTCTGTTACAGCATCTTTGATATTTCCAGGTTTTTTGCAGTCGCCCAGTACATGACAGGTAATTCCTGCAGAGGTCAGCTGTTCCTCTAAAGTGTTAGACGGACGGTATCCCATTGCAAGAACGAGTGTATCGGCATCTGTAATCTCGTGAGTCTTTCCATCTTTTGTATATTTGATCACGGTATGATTGACTTCTTCCACTTTTGCATCGCAGAGAATCTGGATTCCTTTTTCCATCATTCTCTGGACAAGCAGACTTCTTCCCGGACCACTTTCTGCTTCCATGATCTCATGTGCCATTTCAATCAGAGTAATCTCCCGGTTTCTAGGGAAACGGTCATTCAGAACCGGAGCCAGATAATCTGCGGTTTCACATCCGACAGAGCCTCCGCCGATGACTACAATCTTGCGTCCCGGGAACTTCCTTCCATAGAGGACGTCGTCCGCAGTCATCCAGTCTTTAAATTGTGTCATAAACTGAGGAACAACCGGAGTCGCACCTGCACAGAGTATGACCTCATAATCTGGATAGTCCTTCTGGATTGTTTCCAGTGTAACCTCCGTATTTAAAAGAACCTTTACGCCGGCCTGTTCCAGTTTGTGTGCCTGATATTTGATCAGCTGTGTCAGATCCTGTTTTGCAATCGGAACGGCAGCGATCCGAACGGTTCCGCCAAGGGAATCCTGACGGTCTGCAAGTACAACATGATGTCCGCGTTTTGCAGCAACGTAAGCAGCTTCCATTCCGGCAGGACCTCCACCGATAACAAGGACATTTTTTGTCTCTTTTGCAGGGGTGATGGTGTCTTCATTTTCCGGTTCCAGAGAAGGATTGACAGTACATGCAACCCGTTTTCCGAACATAATGCCGTTTAAGCAGCGCAGACAGCCGATACATGGACGGATATCTTCCTCGTGTCCGGCCTGAGCCTTGTTGCAGAATTCAGGTTCACAGAGATTTGCGCGGCCGATCATGCAGATATCTGCCTTATCATTTTCCAGAAGTTCTTCTGCCAGCCATGGTTCTGTGATGCGTCCCACAGTTGCCACCGGGATCGAAACATGTTTTTTGATCTCTGCGGAGAGCGCGCTGTGAGATCCCATTTTTGTTCCGGGTGCAGGAATGGAGCTTCCTCTTTTGATCGTTGTTCCGCCGGAAACATGAAGCATATCCACACCGGCTTTTTCGAGCTGTTTGGAAACATAGATGGCATCATTTAAATTCAGACCCCCGTCTGAATATTCATCTCCGGAAATACGTACATCGATGATGAAATCTTTTCCACATATTTTTCTGACTTCGGCAATGACTTCAAGAGTCAGTTTTAAGCGTCCATTGATATCTCCACCATAGGCATCTGTCCGTTTGTTGTAGAGCGGGGAAAGGAATCCGCCAAGGAGTCCATGTGCATGAGCGGCGTGAATTTCCACTCCGTCAGCGCCTGCTTTTTTTACACGCAGAGCAGCCTCGCCGAACTGGCGGATAATGACCTGCAGTTCTTCAACAGTGACCGGTCTTGGCGCTTCCTTGGCATAGTAAGGACCTACAAAAGACGGAGCGATCAGCCGCGGAGTACCAGGAATCGGGAATGCCATGTAAGCAGGATGAAAAAGCTGCGGCAAAATCTTTGCGCCGTACTTGTGGACGGCAGCAGTCAGCTTTTCCCATCCCGGGATATAGCTGTCGTCACAGATGGACATATCTCCCGGAAGATATACATAAGTAGGCTCTACAGTTGTTACTTCTGTTACAATCAGTCCGACACCGCCTTTCGCGCGGGCAGCGTAGTGCTCCACCAAAGCATCTGTTACGTATCCTTTGTCAGCCAGATTTGTAGAGATCGGCGGCATAAATACGCGGTTTTTTACAGTAGTTTCTCCGATTTTGATCGGGGAGAAGAGTTTTGGATATGTATTCATAATTTGATTTCCTCCTGTACAATTCTACATTTATTTTAATATGCAGAGACAGAAATATCCTCTCTTTCCCAACACAATACAGGGCAAAATTTGTCGTGTTTTTTGCAAAAATAGATTTTCCTGTAAAAAACATAGCAAAAAATGCCTGAAAACAGAAAGGAAACAGTTATGTTCCTGTGCAGGAAGGCCGTATCGTCAGAACAATATCGTCCTCTTTCTGAGAGAGAAGCAGTTCTTTTTGACGGGCATCAGAAAGTGTACAAAGGAGTGTATCGCCATCTGACACGATTTGAATCCCCTCTGCGTGAAAGAGAAGACGGTTTGTATCATCCAGATGAAAGACCTTTGTAAGCAGTTCTTTTTGTTTCTGTGTGAATTCCATCGGACGTGTTTCCTGCTCCGGAAGAGGAAGCAGATTTTTTACGAAACGCTTCCGATAGGTGCTCGGTGTAATGCCGTAGAGTTCCTTGAAAATCTGAGAGTAGGCCTTGGAGTTTGGCATCCCGCATTTTCCGGAAATCTCTTCAATCGAAGCTTTCCCTTCCAGAAGGTCCTCCAGAGATTCCCGGACTCGCACATAGGACAGATATTTGACAAAGGAAAGTCCGGTATAGCGGGTGAACAGTCTGGAGGTATAGCTGGTGCTGAAAGAAAGCGTTTTTGCAATGTCTGTAAGGTGAATATCCTCTTGATAATGGCGGTCGATAAACTGGATTGCCCGCACGTAGTTCTCGTGGTGAGTGGAGTCCACAGGAAGCTGTTCAAAAGGTGTGTTGCGCTGCTTTTTTGCAATGCAGAGGATCTTCATCATAATCTCATTGAGGGCAAACAGATCAGTTCCATCTGCGGAATCTCCATTGAAAAGAACCATAAGAAGCCGACGGATTTCTTCTTTCAGGGAGCGTAAAAGAGCGGCATTGCTTACCGGAGTACACAAAATTGTATGGAACAGATTTTTACAGGAACCGAGCATATTTTCCGGAATCCGCTCAAAATCAATGTGAATGGTCAGAATCACGCTTTCAGGCTGCAGTTTTTTCAGTATATGGATCTCGTCCGGTGCAATCACAGCCAGTTCCTGCTCTGTCAGGGAGTGGGAGATGTGTTCTGTGATCACCTCATAACTGCCCTTTAGAACATAGGAAAGCTCCAGGCTGGTCTGTCTGGAAAATACTTTGCGGTCAAAGCTGTTGATGCTAAGACTTAAGGGATGATTGAATTTCTGTCCGGAAAAGTCATAATAATAGTTCATGTTTTGCATAGGATCACCTCGTTATCGTCAGTCTGCCGGGAAGGCATATAGTGTCAGTATAATATAAAACAAAGCGAAATAGGTGATTTTGATCATATTTTTTTGTTTTTAAGTGTTACTGTTTACATTAGATGTGGGTATTCTGAGTACATACGTGAATCAGGTAATTAAGCAGATTAGAAAAAATAAGATACGTAATATTACAGAAAAATATTGATATACGTAAAAAATACGTGATATAATATAACCATGATAAGGAAAGGAGATACAAAAGATGCCAATGACACCGAGAGAGATGATTAAATATCTCAAGAAAAACGGGTTTGAGGAAATCAGACAAAATGGTTCTCATATTACAATGAAGAACCGGTCTACTGGAAGAACGGTAATCGTTCCTTATCACTCCAAGGCTATGAAAAAGGGTTTGGAGCAAGCAATATTAAAGCAGGCAGGGTTAAAATAAAATCCTGCCTGAAAAATAAATGGAGGTATTACGTATGGAAAAATTATTCTATCCGGCACTTTTTCATAAGTCGGAAGAAGGCGGCTTTTGGATTTCGTTTCCAGATTTTCCGGAATGTTTTACTGAAGGAGATGACATGAAACAGGCTTACGAAATGACAGTAGAAGCGTTGGGTCTTGCTTTAGTGAACAGGAAGGAAGAGAAAGAAGAAATTCCGGATCCTTCCGATTTGGATAAAATTCAAAATGAAGATGGAACGATTGTGATTGTAGAATTTGATATGTTGGAATATCAAAGGAAGCACAATTCAAAAGCGGTAAAGAAAACCCTTAGTATTCCGGAATGGTTAAATGAAGAAGCTGTGTCGATGGGAGTAAACTTTTCGCAAGTACTACAGGAAGCGTTGATGAGCAAATTGAATATAAGCAGATAAATTGGGAGGGCTTGGAAACACAATGTCATTTAGTTAAGACATTAAGCAGATGTATTCCTATCAGGCAGAGGTAGAAAATTCACTATCTTTGCCTGATTTTTCTTTTATAAAAACTTGCTCTTATATTTATGCAGCACAAAAAGACAGATTGCTATCTGCCTAAATTAATGATATACTCCACCTTTTTTGAATGAAAGCAACATAATCCGATAGCATATTTCAATTCCCTGAACGATGTTTCGATGCCCCATCGCATTGCATAAACCTTCTTTATTTCTTCTACTGGAAAATCTT